>Ga0247780_1000327_pt1 | contig 47433 bp, 24 predicted proteins | sample UWRJL079202R5_FD_179927 | JGI IMG/M metagenome (GOLD analysis project Ga0247780, IMG submission 179927) | Plant litter microbial communities from Arlington Agricultural Research Station in Wisconsin, United States - UWRJ-L079-202R-5 | ecosystem: Environmental > Terrestrial > Plant litter >...
CCCCCCAAAAAAAAAAAAAAAAAAACCGCAGCCCTGAGGCTCCCCAACGCTCATACCTGTACGTCGCAGCCTGATGGCCAAATAGCCAGATCCTCCAACGGGTATCCCAACAACTCCGGTAAGATGCAAAGCCAATGTCCGCCTCCAAATCCCACAGGTCATGCCATCATCCCTTTCTAGAACCTAGCAGGCGCTAACCTGGGTCCATCCAACACTGCCTACCAACACATTCCGCTCTGCACACGCTAAACAGCGACGACGATCCCCAAGATTGCTGATGGAGCAACTAAAGCAGACCGTTTTCACACACGCGCTACAACTGCGTCCCTTGGGGTCTAGGCCGTCGACGTCCATCATCATGTCGGCCCCATCGCCAAGCCCAGCCCCGCAATCCTCGCAGTTCGGCGTCACGTTTTGCTGTGCGGCAGGGGAAGATGGTGCAGAGCTTGGGGCCGTGACAGGGAGTCTCCAGAAGCTATCCAGGGAGCGCTGATGCGCTTCGCGACGTCCTTGTGTATCAGGTTGGGGTGGTGCGGCCATGGCCATGTCGGTCTGGGGTTGTGCCTCACATGAGCTTTGATGCTGTTGTTGGGCGGAGTAGAGGAGGTTGAGGGTACGTTCTAGACTGAGGTCAGAAACTGATGTTGGGTGCCACCTATTAGGTTCCAGGGAACTTACGATGAACTTCCGCCTCAGACGGACGGTTATCACGAAACCGCTTCATTGTGCGGCTGTGCAAGTGAGACGGCGTCGACGGCCGCGATGAAAGGGCGCGCACGTTGTCGGGTCCCATTGCGCCGAAGTCAAAGGCGCTAGTTCCCGGCCGTGACGGCGATGAGAAAGAGGGGTTGAATGAAAGCTCCGAATCGGATCGCTTCCGTTTGATAAGCATTTTGGTGGGAGAATATGTTGGTCTGGCGGGGAGGTGACGAAGACCTGGAGTGTTATCCCCAAGAGCAGTAGAGAAAAAAACGGGTCTCTCGAAACAGCGGCTGAAGAATCAGGTCGAGGTGGAGGAGCATTCAGCCTGGCGGCGATCGAATTGTACGAGTATCACTGAGGTCGGCTCTTGAAGAGTTGACTGGCAACAGGGTGTGTTTGGTTGGCCAATTAACCAATGCGGAGACATCGGCTTTTGTAGGGGCCAATTTCGGAAGCTGGGACGCGACTTGTCGCGGCGCGTCCATCGTGACAGAGCGCGAGCTAGAGTGGTGGTCTGTGCTTTCGTGTGAGAGCCCCTACAGCGGGGGGCGTTGCCCTCCATGTTGATTCCCGCTTGACGATGGTGACGAGAACTCCTGCATTATTCATGATGTAAGTAAGGTTCGCAATGCTCGCAATGTAAGATTCGGGCCGTGATGTCGTAGTTGAAGGCGCGCGAGTATTGTGTCTCTTCCGCCCATTTACAGCAGTCAGTACCTGGTGGGGAAGAGCGGGGGGCATTCAGAATACCTACCTCGATCCGTAGCTCTCAGGTTCTCCTGACGAGATACACATATATAGGTGGCTGAGGCAGATGCTGTCCGACTCGGCGGCTCTCCGACTTTCTGCGAGTTTAAATTCTTACGCATTTCTTTCCATCTTGGAACCAAGAAAATAGGTGATGTATTCATCGAAAGCTAATATCACGTGACCTGGCGTTGATGACGCGAGCCCCCAACGCGACACGCTTTCTTTCTCCAACTTCAAAGACCACCATCAGCAGAAAGCAGCATCATGCGTCTCGCCAAAGTATCAGCCATCCGTGTTGCTAAAGCGAAATGAAACTCCGACGAAGTATATTTTTGCCTTATCGCACCACAACCCTTTCTGCTCCGAAATGACGGTAGAGACGTCCCCAAACTCCCGAAACATTGGCGTCACGGTCGCCATTGTCGAGGATGTTGAGTCTGCTGGGCATGCATCACTAAAGTACTCTCTCCTTGGGCCATCGCTTACCAAAGCTGGCCAGGACTCGGTGGACCAGTCAGTTGTATGACAAACACGTTTCCGTTGATGTTTGAAGATGCTGACACCGGTCGACATAGGTCTCAGAGGTCATCTATAATGCCTCGAAAGGGTCGAAGTTCTTTAACCGCGAAGAAGAGAAGGACAAAACTCTCACCTTCAAGATTGAGCAGATTTTGGCCAAGAAACGCAGCCTTGAAGTACTAGATCTCTCTCGTGAGCTGCGAGCTGCCGACAGGCTCATAGCCCAACTGGAACTCTCGCGTGACCTGACCCAGCACATTGTGCACGTCGATTGCGATGCGTTTTGTTAGCATACAGACCCCTTCTGAGCCTGTATAACCTCCGATCTGACTAACATGCGGGTGATTAGATGCGGCCGTGGAGCTGCTGGATCGCCCCGAGCTCGGGGATGTCCCCTTTGCTGTGGGCGGTGGTGTTTTGACGACATGTCAGTCCCCTTTCCTGCTCATGGAAGTCCCTCTTGTGTTCCTCGGGTTATGTTGACGCATGCTACACAGGTAACTATGTTGCTCGTAAATTCGGATGTCGAAGCGGCATGCCGGGCTTCGTGGCCAAGAAGCTCTGCCCTGAGCTGGTGTTGTTGCCACTCAACTTTGACAAGTATACCTCCAAGGCCTCTGAGGTGCGTGAGGTGATATCTGAGTACGACACACGCTTTGAAAGCGCCAGCATTGATGAAGCCTACCTCAACATCACCCACTACTGTGCCGAGCATGGGTTAAGCCCGGCAGACGCCGTCTCACAAATGCGCCAGAAGATACTCGAAAGGACACATATTACTGGTAAGTGATGGCGTGTAGGGGACATTGTTTGGCCGCACTCTCTGTTTCAAGAGAATCATCTAATCACCAGCACTAGTATCGGCTGGCATTGCGGCGAACACGCGACTTGCCAAGATCTGCTCCAATATGAACAAACCCAACGGGCAATACTCTCTCCCGCATGATCGAGGCGCTATTATGAATTTCATGGCCAACCTTCCTACAAGGAAGGTGAATGGGATCGGGCGCGTCTTGGAGCGTGAACTTGCGGCCGTGGGAATAGAAACTTGCGCAGACATCTACCCCCGGCGGCAATACCTCAGTCAACTATTCGGCGACAAAACATATGAATTTCTTATTCGCTGCTACCTCGGCCTCGGTAGAACTACTGTTCAGCCTGCTGAGGAATACGAGAGGAAAAGGTATTTATTCACTGCTTCTCCACGTCCCTCGACTCACCAAGCTAAACATGGGGCAGCGTCGGCACTGAGTCTACCTTTCGTGATCTCAGCGATCCTATCGAGTTGCGGGAAAAGCTAAAATCTACGGCCGTTGAACTGGAGAAAGATATGCGACGCGCTGAGTGTAAAGGACGTACGTTGTGTCTCAAAGTGAAACTCCATACCTTTGAGGTTCTCACTCGGCAGGCGGTTCTACCACGGTCTATCATTTCATCAGATGACCTCTACGCTTTCGCGCTGCCCATGCTGGCAAAGCTTGAGAAAGAGATTCCGGGTATGACGCTGCGTTTGATGGGGCTGAGGTGTACGCATTTGATCAGTACCAAACCCCCTGACACACTTGCGTTTTTTGGCCTAAGATCACACCGGACTGATTCGGCGGAGAAGAAAGCGAAAACAATAGGCGGGACGGAGGAATGGGAGGAGTGGCCCGACGAGACAGCAGGCGACCACCAAGAAATGGGGGATAGCCCACCCGACCCAAGAGGGGAGGGTTCGGGCGATGACGGTCCTTACCGCAGACATGGGAAGGAAGTTGTGCCGAACCCCAAGAAAGGCGCTCCCCATCTGGAAGACCTATGGGATTGCCCAATATGCGCAAGACCCCAGGCTGCCAATGAAAGGCAGTTCAACGAGCATATTGACCTGTGTTTGTCAAGGCGAACCATTCTTGACACCGTGCAACAAGACGCTGTTGGTCAGACGATGGCTAGCAAAACGGGTGCTCCCGACACTGGAAAGAAGACCAAGAAAAGGCTTAGGCAGGCGACGACACCGGATCCTAAACAGAAAAAGCTTTGTTTTGGGTAAACGAAGCTAGTAGTCAATGGCGACTATGCCCTGTTTCCACGGGGGCCTCTCTTTTTAGAATATTTCACGTCCCTTTTTGTGGTGACGTGCTGGCGAGGCGTCGGTCAAGTCAAGGCGGGCGGGTTCGGCTCGAGTTCAGGGGCTAAAGGGATGCCGACCATGTTGGTCGATCTTGTATTCATACCACCATCCCGATGTCCGTAACGAGGCTAGGCACAAGCATTTATTGTACATCAAACCAATTGGCCTTCGTGATAACGATGCCATGTTCGCTCAATCCTCCTAAAGCTCGTCGCGCTCACCATCGTCGCTGTCGGCAACAAAGGTCTTGGCAGCTTCAGCAGCCTCGCTCACGACACTGGCCACCTTTTCGGCCACCTTGTTTCCGGTCTCCGCGGCCTCCTCAGTCTTGGCGGCGGACTTGGTAACGATCGACTCAGGCTTGGGGACTCCCTCGATCCCTACCATCTCCGTCTCGAAAACTGTGAGCACAGATATGCGGTCAGCAAGTGAAGGGTCAAGGACAAGAAGCGCGCCTGATCGGTTTGTCGCACTCGAGGGCAACATACCCAGAGTAGAGCCTGCGGGGATCGGGCCGACAGAACGATCACCGTATCCATAGCTGGGGCCGATGGTCAATGTCCTCTTCTCGCCAATGCACATGTCCAGGAGGCCCTCGTCCCATCTAGTTGGCAGTTGTTAGCACATCGCAGCCTCCAAGCGGGATTTCCGACTGCCGTACCCCTTGATCACCTGGCCGCCTCCAAGCTTGAAGCTGAAGGGTGTTCCCCTGTCATAACCTAGGTAGTAGCGGAACGTTAGCATTGCTCAACCCAATTATTCGGCAGGCAGGCGCTGGAGAGCAATGATGCGACCGCAAAGAGCGCATATGGACTGACTGGCATCGAACTTCTGGCCATTGGACTGCAGCGTGCCCAGGTAGTGAACGTGGATCTGGTCTCCCTTCTGCGACTTGCGTTCGCACTCGACAGGGAGTGTAACGTCAATCTTGAGGTCGTCCGCGGCCAGCACGCCGACGGCGGCCGAGGCGAGCAGGGTGAGTGACAAAAGTGCAGACTGCATTGTGGCGAAGCTTTCGTATAGAATTGCGAGTTTACTTCAATGATGAGGCAGATTGTGAAAAAGCAATGCTGTCTGGTAACACGGAGTTATTCCGGAACGTCAAGCCAAGGTGCCCGGTGTGGCCAGCTGGTCTTTGCAGTTGACAGGCGCTTGGATCGGCAGCGGTGAGCAGGGCTCCCCGGTATTGGGCTGGCCAGCGCCGCCAACGCCACAGAAACTGGCGCGTTCCCCACAGCGGGGTCCTCCAGCCGGAAACATACCGACCGGGAGCTACCATGCACCCAAGGCGAGAGGTACCGATTTCGTACCTGACTTTGGACACCGCTCCCTCCCAGATAGCTAAGCGCAATGACGTTAGTTAAGCGCGCACATGACGCCAGACTTTGGCTTCTGAATGTTGCAGTTTAAACTCGTCGGTTTCAACCCACGAAGGCTCTGGCCAAAACAAAGGGCTGTGCCAAAAAGGCGTCTTCGAAATCCTTATACAGCACCGTGTTTAATAATTCGCACTGACTGGGGAGACCCTTTTTTTGGACCATGCCTTCGTACTCTAGTCCAACGTCCTTCACCGAACCCACCGAGTTGATCGACAACAAGGCGACCGTGGCGAAGGCCAGCCTCGTTCGCAAACCCTCATCTCCTCTTTCTTTACTCAACAGAAACTAGAGGGTGATTCCGCCAGCACCCGCCTCGCCACAATGGTACCCCCAAACAAAGGCGGAGCTTTCGGAAGCTTTCGGGGGCAGTCACCAGTCGTGGCTGCGACGGTTTTTACTTGTTGTTTGTCAAATCCGACCAGGGGAAATCATCCAATCGTGCCAATCCACACGTCCATATCGAGATGGATTAATCGGGGAGACCGAGTTTGAACCGTCTGGTCGCACGCACATGCGTGGCCCCGCGATTTATGGCACTTCCTGGGCAGGAAATGCATGAATATGATGGCTGCCCTGTTTGGATACCCGGTTGATTGGCCGAAAGTCACAGGACTCTGTTGGGTTGGGAATCTCTCAACTGGTGCGAACAAATTCCAGCCCCTATCCGAATGTACAATTCCCCATTGCGAAAGAACGTAGCGCCCAGGAGCAGATGTATTACCACTCCCTGAAGCTGGTGAGTCACTTTTATCACCGACAAAGGCCTGGGGGCTCGCGCTCACTGACGCGCCTGAGTTCCTGCCCGGTAACGAAGGCAGCAGTCACTTAACTATGCCTCTTTGGGTCGCGCACGGCCAAATCCCAAGTCCCAGTGGAGTCTTCTGCCTGGCAAGGTTGCTCACCTGTGAGTCCTACACACCTGAGGTTTTGCCAGTCACCTCGGTGGCTTTGCTTCCATTGCTTCCATTTCGTCCAATGCTTCGTGCCATTCCCACGAGGCAATTGAGGCTGCAAAGGTCCAGTGACTGCTACCCCTGCGCGGGCCCACCAGCTAGCAGGCAGAGCACGCCTGTGGTGGTGGAATCCCTTTCCCCACGACACAGGTGAACACCTGAAGCGTCAGGGCTTTAGCCTCACTTCACCGAGCCTGCTCATGCTAATCGGTTTGAGTCCTCCACCGCCTCACCAGGATTGCCACTCAAAACTGCCCCCCCCGCCTGATTGGGCCTTGCTGCCTGGCCGGGACATCGATACTTTGGGGCGACCGAATTCCATTTCAGAGCCCAATCTTTTCGGTTTCTTTTTTTTGCAGTGCTCTCGCCCTGGTTCACCACTCACAACCTCTCCTGGGGCTATCGTACTCTTACCCCTTGCCCCTTTGTGAGCCCAGAGTCAACTCCGGCTTGTCGCAATCATTGACTCACCCCCTACCCCCCATTCTATTTCCTTCGATTTCGTTTCCTTTCGTTTCAGTGCTGCTCTAATTGCCCAAGCAAGTGAGATTGATCACCGGGACACAGGCTAAGTGGTCGAACCCCCGTCATTGCCTTGCGGTCTGCCTGAACTTGACCGAAAGCATCGCCGCTTTGAGGTATCCACCTCCTCTTGTGAATGAGGCGGCTGGCTTATCGCAAGTGACGGCTCACCAGCCAGACAACGCTGCGATGTTTGTGGTTCGGCTTGAATACATGGTGGTATCTTTCATATTTAAGCCCAGTCCCCCCTTCCCGAATATGCATTCTCGGATCTTGTTAAGATCAGACAGTCCCTCTCATCAGTCCCAACACCAAGCATCCAAGCCATACGGAAGATCTCAAAGTCAAGTTTCTCATCTCGCTCTCGTATCATGTCATCTCGCCCGCACACATCTACCAGCGGTGTTGTCATTTTCCAGTCCAGCACCACGAGCGCCAGCCGCCCATCGTCTGTCTATTCAACGGGCTCTACTGCCAGCCGCTCTTCCAACTACACAACCTACTCATCCTCTTCATCAATGGATCCCTCACGCCAGTCGTCTTCCTCCGGTTCCTCCCAGTCGAGCAGCTACAGCGAGCAGTACCGCAGTGGCTCCTCAGGTACGTGGCCATCCTCCCACCCATTGGCATCCGATGATCACCACATGCTTACGCACTCGGCAGCTTATGGCTCGGGGTATACCACCCAGGTCAAGGAGATCAGGACCCGGAGGGGCCCGGACATCGTGCTCATTCATCACAACCGCTCGAGTAGCTCAAAACAAGAGCAATCCTCCCGCAGCAGCAGCAACAATAGCCGCTAGTGCTGGTCAACAGCGCTGCCGTCTCTGCCATGGGTAGATGATGGTGTGCCCAAAAGGCGGATCTCGTACATTTCTGCTTCATCTTTTTCGGCATTTTCAGGAAGCAAAGGGTTATTATTATGGTCGGCAAGAACTCATAAGTGGCTTGTAATGTTTGGCGCAAGAACTGGGCATCTTCAGTGAATGGGGCCATGGGGCATTGGCTTATTTTGTCCAATAGTGTATTACAATACAATGGCTTTTGTAGTTTCATATAGCATCAAAGACATGTGTCAATATCTTAGCTAGGAATTCAACTAAGTGCACAAATATGAAATGTAGTGGAAAGAAGTGTGTGTAAGCGGCGTGCAATCACCCGCAGTGCAGCCGTTCATGCATGGCGGGTGTCGGTTTGATATCCGATCCGCCGGTTGCGCCAACACAGAAATGCACATTAGTACCATTGGAGCCTCAAAAGTTAGGGCAACTGGAAAAGCACATGCAGAGTGGGACGTGAAATTTCTATCTATATCCCACTGCGAAGCACGGTATCCAACGGGCCAACCAAAAGTCACTCAAAGTGCCTCTTGCCCAGCTGAACGCCGCACTGCGCCGCCAGACAACAACTCCCCCATTACATCATACTTCCCCCGCTTCTGTTTTGTCCTATCAGTCCAGCCATCTCTAACAGAGCACGATCAGCCTCTATATCGCCAGTACCCAGATTTATTCGCCTCCTGGCCTCGGCCTCCCTTGCCTCCCATGCCCACCGCTCGGCTTGGTGCTTTGCTTCTTCATCACCGCCGCAGCCCCACACTTCAAGACTCTCAATCTCAAACCGCTCCTGGAAGTCAAACGATCTCACCGCACTGGGCTGAAAAGCCCCGCCTCTGGATGTGTTGTCGTGGGTGAAGCAGCCAAACTCGAAGCTGCCGTCCAACACTAATGAGACCGTCCCAAGCGCAATGGTGCTCGATCGCCGGTAGGTCTGCGTGTTCTGGGGAGGTGGACAGCCAAACGATATGCCAGCGTGAGCCGTCGACGCCGATGTCTTGATATATGATACGTAGTCCTTGTTCAGGGTTGATGCACGAAACACATCGTGGGCGGGCTCTAGCTGGAACAACAGTGTGTCCTCCCCACCGAAGCACTCGCGGTGTGTGTGCTTCCAGGGCTGGCCGATGTACACGCCAAAGGTCAACCTCTCGGCCTCATTGCTACTCCCGTTCCGAAAGCGCTTTGGGGGGAGCGCCGAGAGAAACGTTGACTCCGGCCCCCTGCTCTTGTGGGAGATTTCCTCGGAGAGGCGGGTGCCACGTACGAGGAGGATCGTGGGCGCCCTCCAGTTGAAAACCTTGGTTTCAAAGCTTCCCATGCTAAAGCCGTCGTCGTCCCCCGAATAGAGAAGGCGGAGCCTTCGGAACAGGGATACTCCGGGTATGAATAAAGACAGTTGCGATAAGAGATCAAGCGTCATAATCGATGCCTTGTTTTGTAACAGCGGCTGGGCCACCTCGACAAGCAATGGCTCGTTCTTAGCCTCATCTAGGTGCTTATGAAAATCGAGATGCTTCGAGAACAGGAAATGCTCAAACAGTGCGGTGAAGCCATCAAATAGGAACGGCATCGAGGATGGTATAACTGTATTGAATCGGGTGAATGTTATGCCGGGAGATCGTTCGACATCTAGAAAGGCAGCAAGCACGCATTCGGCAGTCGACCTCAGGCCCTCTAACGCGGCGCCAGAAACTCGATCCGAATACATGGACAGCCTCTCCTGGGGACCCAGGGGCGCAATCAGCAGGAGGAGCATGATGAGCTTCCGGAAGTTGTCGGCTGGTACCATGGCACCGTGGAGCGATGGTGAATCCTGTTCTGTGAAGAACTTTGCATAATCCAGGTAGTCAAATGCTTCGAGCACGAGATCGTCGGTACCCCCTGCGTCATCGTCCTCCTCGTCGTCCCCTTCCTCATCACTCCCCCTTACGTCGTTATCGGGCGCCTTAGCTGGCAGATCCCGCTGGTCATCGCTCAAATCTGAATGTTTTCGGTCGTAGACAGCCATGCTCCGAAACAGCAACTTGTGCCTATCCGCTGCGCCTTTAGCCAAAACGCGCTCATACCTCTTCGTCATGATGGTGATAACCATAACCATTTGCTCGAAGCCCAGCACGGCAGGCGCATCTTGAAGAAACGGAAAGGCGCCGACATGCGACACGAGCTGGAACAGGACTGGAGAGACGCCAAGAATGTCTGGGATTTCGAGGAAGCGCACAATTGTGTCTTCTTTGAGGTAGTGGACCTGCTGCTCGTGGTCGGCAAGGCTCTTGAAGACGTCCTTGAACGAGTACAGCTCGAGCGACGTAAAACACCTGTCGGCGAACTTGCGGGCCTGCGGTATCACAACAGTTAGAGTGGTGTTTCTACGGTAGGTGCGCTGCAATCTAGGCCACTCACTAGCTCTTTTGCCAACTGCTCGTGAGAAGGGGCCCGACTTGGGGGCGAGCTCTCCTGGCCCATTGTCAAGTGCTAAGACACGTGTGGGCTATGGCATTGGGGGGAGACGAGCAAAACTCCAAGGTTAAGAGGGCATTATCGGGCGTGCAAGCCGCATTTGTTGCACCTCTCTAGCCAGTGCGACACTCGAAAAGCGCTGATGACGCCAAAGATGCCTATGGTGGATGTTTGTCTCAAGGGTTGGGAACAACCCAGGCAGGCAAAGTGGGAGCTCCTGGCGGGGTCCACCAGGTCGTGTGTGCTGACAGTGAAGACCCCTGAACTCCCCCGCAGTCAGGCACAGTATGAGCGCCCCGCACCTACTGTGCCCGTCTCTGCCCGGAATGCGGGGCGGTAACAAACCTGGCAGCCCACCGTTATGCGTCACTGTTACCGTGGCAAGGAATCGGGCAGTCGAGGCTGCTTGTTTGTCCCGCCCTGTCCATGGGGTGACCAGCCCAATCGCACGGCTTTTGCTGCTGTCCCAGGTATTAAAGGAGCATAATCCCACTCGCTCCTGCTGCCCAAAGTGCCTTCTATCGGCATTTGCGAGGAAATCATCAATTTGTCCAAGACAAAGCACTTATCTATACACACACAGTCGCCCCGAGGTGTTGCCATCTATAATAACAAAGACAGACCCTCCTCCCAATCTCACCAACACCTAAGCCGCGGCAAAAAAAGACAGGAAGTTGTCTGCGTAACCAATACACGCCATGGCTAATCAGGACAACGCCGCCAGCCAAACACCCATTGTGGATGAGAGCGCTATCTCGCCCAGCCGTCCCGACCCTGCTCGCAAGAACTCTCTCGAGAATCACCTGCTGCATCGCCCTGAACGCCAGGAGCTCGTGGAAAGTACGGTCCCGCCGCTCTCAACCACCTTGCTGCCCAACCATGGTCACAGATGCTGTCGTTGGGCTCCTGACTGACATTCCCTACCTGCCATCAGAAAACATCCTCCCAGCATCAACTGCAGCCCCAGGCCTCCAGGCTCATCAGAAAGAGGTGAGTTCCTTTCCCCAAAATACAAACAAACGACCGCCTGGAAGTAGCTGTCGTGGGGGGTCCCTCGCCTTCTGACTGTTCATTCTCCTTTTCTAGCTTCAAAAGCACATGCGCGCAGACTCGCTCAATGAGAAGATTGCGCACCGGCCGTCACCAGAGACGCTGATCAAAGAAGGCTTGCTCCATGATGACCCCCGCTCCCCCGAGGAGAAATATGCTGAGGCCATCGAGGAGGAATATGCTAAGCGGGAGGGTGGCGCCTGATCGGGCACTGCCGTACCCGTATGGTTGGAGGAAAGCTAGACACTGAAACCGTTGGGTTCTTGGACTCTCTTTCATGAACACCTGCACTACTGATGTGCGTATCTATGCTCGCTTCCGGTGAGGCTTCCATAGCACGACTCGACCGGCTGATGTGTTTTCTTGTTGTTGTCGTTGCAACCCGGAACCGCCTTACAGACCTGTTAGTGGTCTGGTAATTTGTTTTGGTCGGCCCGCAAAGTAGTATACTTAATGTAAAGGCAAGCATACACTTGGTACTCGCAACTTCGGCCAGCTATCGCGTTTTGGGATCACAACAATCCGCATGATTTGGTAGTACAAACCCCCCCAGACACTGTCCGGCACCCGATAGCGTCTACAAGGGTCGCCTCCAAAGGATGGTTAATCAGGAACGGTGACCGGGAACGGAACTCAGACTCCATAGCGTCCATATCGTACAGTCGTATATGTATAGTATCTTGACAGTCTTCGCGAAGGGACCCGAAGGGACCCCAATCCTTACTCTCGTGTCGATTCGGGCTTTAGGTCCATTGGGTTCGATAAAAGCCACTACGCTGGCGGCTCAGAGCTCCCAGATGACCTCCCAGAAAAATTTTCTGTTCCAACACGTGCAGCACCAGACACAGATTCCGAGGTCGCATCCGTCGATGACTTGCTCGCCTCCAGGGCAGCCTTTGCCTGTGCAACAACACCACCCTCCGAGTCTGACGCGGCACCCGTGCGCTCAGCCGCACGCTTCCTCCTCTTGTCCAGCCTCTCCTTCAAGGCCTTGTCCTCGGCGTCGCGCACCTCAAGCTCCTTGATCCACTTTTGCCGCTTCTCCTCGGCGTCCTCTTGCTCCTTGAGCTTCCACAGCTCCTTGTTCTTGTTCCGATCCGCTTGGTAGTATATGCCGCCGGCTGCCATTGCAATGACGGTGAATGCTTGTGCGGCGACACGGGCCCGGAACATCCGCTGCACTTGGTTGTGGTCGCCACGGCGCATCGCTCGGTAGGCATTGGTAAAGGCAGCGACCGTTAGAATACAGCCGATCGGGATAAGCGGCTCTTCCTTGATTCGCCTTACGACTTTCTGGAGCGCTTTCTCGTTATAGAAGTCCCTGTGCGACGGGTGGTGTGAGCAGAGAGGCAGAGAAGAAGCAGAATCACGGCGGCGGCGGGTCGTGGTGGGACGGCAAAAACTTACTCGTTGCTGTCGAATGACGACGGCAAGGGACGGTCTGACATGATGGGCGAGATTCTTGTATCCGCGCTTGCGAAGGATAGCCGGGTGTTGCCGCGGGCTTGAGAATCTCGGAACGTCTCAGGGCTGCCGTGATCTGGGGATTGAAGAGCTGCTGACAGTAGGATTTCAGTGATGGCATCTGGCTGCAACAGGGCTGCTTGTGATGTGGAATTTGCGTCGCGTAGGTGTGGGGCCTAGAACTTCTTCGGGCGCACGAGCCGCTCCGACGGTGGGGCCGGCACCGGAACCGGACTCAAACTGCGACCCGATTCATCTGTCAACGTTAGACCCGAGTACCTTACAAAATGAAACTTTCCCAGTAAGTAGTCAGGCTGGAGACAATCGCCCAACCTCAAGAGGGCGTTGCTACGCTTGCTGACCAAGAAATTCAGAACCAGAGACTGGAAGAGGTGCTCTTGAGACACCCGGCGCCATCTTGATCAACTCTTTAGACTTCAGTCATCGCGGGACTATAACCCCTAGCAACATGCAGAATGTCAGTGGATAGCGAACTTCTGATTTGAAGCGAAAACACTAGTGTAGATGGAAGTCTTCTGAGATCTTAGGTGACATTCAAAGAAAGAGCTCCGAAATGTTGACTGTGCCTTTCACCTTGGCAGCTTGGTACGTGGCACTGACTACTGAAGCCTGGGGGTTGAACCCCGCAGTGGGACGTTGAGTGGGGCGGCCCCCGGGTCAGCGATTGCCAAGGGGCGAGCTCACCAAAGGACCCCACCAAAATATTAGCCCAACAACAATGAAAAGCCGAGGAATCAGTCACAGTTCCAACAGCTCAACGACACCCTGTCCCAGTCGAATTTGAAGATGGCCTCGGAAATACCAGTTCGGCAGTTGCCGAATGGTATGAACGGCGTGAATGGCGCCCCCAGTAACAGCGTCAACGGTACCAACAACTTCCCGTTAACGGAGTACAGTGCGATGCCCTCTCCGCCATCGGAGGAGCCGAGGAAGACAAAGGCAAAGGTCCCTGACGATCTTCTACTCGAGAACGGCCATCCAGACGTGAGTTTATACGCCCCAGTGTTGCCCAATTGCTCAGGCGCCCTCTCACTGAGTGTCAAAAACTGAACATGACCGCCAGTACTTGCGCCTCATCATCACATCCTACCCTCGCGTGCGAGAGGTGTGCAATGAGATCCCTTTGGTCCATGCCGTCAACCTCAGCAATCGCCTGGAATGCAAAGTGCTTCTGAAGCGCGAAGACGAGCAGCCAGTCTTCAGCTTCAAGCTGCGCGGTGCCTACAACAAGATGGCCCACTTGGACCCCGCCGAGTCCTGGAGAGGTGTGGTATGCTGCAGCGCCGGCAACCACGCTCAGGGGGTGGCCTACTCGGCTCGAAAGCTCAAGATCCCCGCTACCATTGTGATGCCCAAGGGGACGCCTAGTATCAAGCACCTCAATGTTTCCCGGCTGGGTGGCCATGTCGTCCTCCATGGTGCCGACTTCGACGAGGCCAAGGAGGAATGCGCCCGGAGGGAAAAGCAGGACGGCCTGATCAACATCCCACCCTTTGACGACCCCTACGTTATTGCCGGTCAAGGAACTATCGGCATGGAGATCCTCTCCCAGACAAACCTGCAGAAGCTACAGGCCATCTTTTGCTGTGTTGGTGGCGGTGGCTTGATCGCCGGCGTTGGTGTGTACGTGAAGCGGATCGCCCCTCACGTCAAAATCATCGGTGTGGAGACTTACGACGCGGACGCCATGACCCAGTCCTTAGCCAAGGGTGAGCGTGTTCTTTTGAAAGACGTTGGCCTGTTTGCCGACGGCGCCGCCGTCAAGACGGTGGGCGAAGAAACCTTCCGTCTCTGCCGAGAGGTCGTCGACGAGATGGTTAGGGTCACGACAGACGAGGCCTGCGCTGCCATCAAGGACATGTTCGAGGACACCAGGTCTATCGTCGAGCCAGCGGGTGCTTTGGCAGTCGCCGGTCTCAAAAAGTGGGTTGCCGCCAACCCGTTGAGCGACCCTAACAGGTCTCTCGTTGCCGTTACCTCGGGGGCGAACATGAACTTTGAGCGTCTAGGTTTTGTGGCCGATCGTGCGACATACGGCGAGGGCAGGGAGGCTCTTTTGGCTGCTAAGATCCCAGAGAGACCTGGTGCTTTCGCAGAGCTGATCAACGGCATCATGCCTCACTCGGTTACCGAATTCAGCTACCGCTACGCCAACGAAGCCGAGGCAAACGTATTGGTCGGCATATCGCTTACAGCTCCCGGAAATCAGCGAAGCCAGGAGCTCCGATCTATTATCGGCCGCATCGAGGAGCGTGGGATGGAGGTTACTGATCTCTCTGGAGACGAGCTCGCTCGAAGCCATATCCGCCACATGATTGGGGGCAGGTCTGACGTGGCTAATGAGAGACTCTACACATTCCGCTTCCCTGAGAGACCCGGGGCGCTAGAACGCTTTCTCCGCACATTAAGACCAAAGTACAACATCAGCCTGTTTCAGTACAGAAACTACGGCGGTGATATCGGCCAGGTGTTGACGGGTATACTCTGCCCCGATGACGAGATCAGAGAGCTCCAGCAGTTTCTGGAGGAGATTGGCTATCCCTGGGAGGATTGTACTGGGTCTAAGGTCTTCAAGACATTCCTGCGGTTATGATGGACACTAGCCTGGTGCCTGTGTTCGAACAACAGTGTGGCTTATCGTAGTTTCTGGAGGCGCTCAAAGTTAGGGCAGCTACGGCGCTCTCTAGGCCATTTGAAGCGAATTGGGACAAAAGTAATCAGAGGAAAATAGAGCCATTAGAAATGAATGACACCAAAGTCCACGACGGTGGAGTGAGGGTGGCGGCGCCAGGAAGGCAAAGAGGTGTTTTGTTGACTTGCATAATGCATGTTTTGACGCCAAAACCTGGTGATTTGCCAGGGAAGCGACCTCGACGTACTCCGTAGGTACCTGGCACTTTTCCACCCGGCTGAGAGGATCCTGGCCTGTCCAACACAGTGAACCACCAAATACCCTGCGACGCCGCAGCTGCCATTGGGGGGAGGGTACCTCTTCTCCGCTGCGGAAAACGGGTGCCTATTACGACCTGCACCCGACACAGGCCTCGAAAGGACTGGCGCGGGTTAAGACAGAACATATGGCAGGACGCCAACAGGTAAGGGGCGTTCCGAAGACGGCTTGTTAAGCTAGCACTCCTAGACAGGGGGTTCAATGTCACTGTAGGTCGCTGTCACTATAATATACAGAGGTGAGTCTAAACAGTAGGACATAAATGAACAATTGAATACTAGCGTGAGGAACTAGAGTCCCTCACGGTGGTTATAGGCATAACCATAACTATTTATACTAATTAATTAGGAGGTACTTCGTACTTTGCTTAGTCCGTTATGCTTAGTAGTGCACTACGCAGTTACGGCTAAGCGGCCAACTAAATAGTGCTTAGTGTTATTAGTCCTTATAGACCACTAAGCACTTCCTTACTAGTTGTAAGGGCTTTGGGTCTTTACACCCCTAGCCTAGTGCGTTTAAACGGTATACACCGTCCTTCCACACTGTTCCTTTTACAGGGGATTTGTCAGGCCGCCCTGGCCTAAGTGACGGCCTGCAGGGTCGTTACACAATTTCCCCTCTTTAATATTCTTTTTCCATAAAGAATTACTAGGTCTGTTTCCTTCCTTCTCTACCTTCGTTATATCTTCTAACCGTGTTAAAAAGTATAAGAGATAGAGAAAACAGGAAAAGGCTCCTCATAACCGTTATATTTACCTTATAAAATCTCTTAACGCCTTTAACTTACAGATATCTCCCTACACCCGTTACCAAGCTAAGTCCTTACTGTGCTAAGTCGTAACGTAATCTGACAGCTGTAGTAAATGCTAATCTGCTAATATGCCTTCCTTATATAACGCGTTTAGTTACTCTAATAAGTTTATTAAAGGTTTAATAAATAAGAAAAAGGAGTTAAACACCTTATATAATTAAGCGGTTACTAAACACCGTAACTCCCTTATAAAGTTACAGCGTGTTGAAACTTAGCAGCGTACTGTTAAAGTGAAGGCGATAAAAGTGTTCTCCCACAAGGCCGAGATTCTGTCCTTCTAAAAGCAGGTAAACGTAACGGATCCGGTCTAAGCTAAGCCGGCCTCTTAAAACTAAGACTCTTTTCTTACAGGCTTTCCTCCTAAGGGGTCGCTACAGCTTACGGCGTCTTCTTAACCTAGTTTATAACTTCTTTCCTTCCATAAACGGAAATAGCTCTTTAACGTAATAACGGCGCACTTACTTCCTTTAATAAGAGGTCGTGGGTTTAAGTCTTATAAAGTTCTTCTGTTACTCTTCTTAGGCTTTAAATCTTATAATAATCTTACTCTTCAGTATAATAATTTAGATATTAGATCTTATTTTATTTCTGGTTCTTATCGTTAGTTTTAGTTAGTTTAAGTTCTTTCAGTAAAACTCTGTAATTAAGTTTAAGTATTTAAGATTCTTAACTAGTTCCTATAAGTTACTTTCAGGGCCGTAATCTAATTACTTAATAAGATATTTAAACGTATTCTTTCCTTTCTGTAAATTTACGACTTCCTTAACATTATACTTATCCTTATCAGCGTTAATCTTAATCTTCTTTTCCAGGGGAACTCCCTTTAAGGTAAGTTCTAGAAGTAAGACGTGAAAAACCTTAATCCACACCCTTATGTTAATAAGTAGGTTTAGTTTGTAATTAGAGGTAGTGACCTTTTTCTTAATCCGGAATGGTCCGTACCTTTTAAAATCGAGTTTCTTACTAGGTCGTTTTAAACGTAGGTTCTGTGAAAAAAGGTAAACGTAATCCCCCTCTTAAAAAGTCGGTCCCTTAACTCATTTACTGTCGTAATAAAGTCCTTTTTTAAACATTAGTTATTTAGTTCGGTATTTATTAGCAAATTTCTTTATTCGTTCGCGTGTAAACTTAAGTTCAGCTCGTAAGTAATTATATAACTTTTACATCCAGTCTATACAGATTATAACTCGGGAGGCGCTAGTAAGTAGGCTTTAACAGAGCTTAAGCTCTTTACTATAATTAGTAAAGAATGGTAACACACTTATTAACTTAATTAACGTTATATTATAGGCTATCTGTGCTGTTAATAACAGCTTAAGCTAATTATCTTATTTAAAGTTAATATAGGCTTGGAGATACGTTATAAGTATCTAGTTAACTTACTTCATTTAACTGTCCGTCTATAGGTAAAATGCTGTTAAAAGCTTACTTTTCACACTTATTCTTTATATTAATCCTTACCAGAACTTTAATATAATTAGCTTATCTTAATCCGTAACGATGTTATTTAACTAAAGGTGTTATGAAACTACTTCTTTCTTAAAGATATAAGCGAGTTGTTCTACGGTTATATCCTTTAAGGTTAGTAGAAAATAAGCCCATTTCGTTAATCTGTTAATTATTACAAGGATTTAGTTATAAGTAACTCCTGTAACAGGGTCCTTAGACTTTAAGATCCTAATAACGAAATTAAGTAAGATAGAACTCTATAATGCTTATAGTATAGGGAGTGGTTTAAAAAGTCTATAAGGCTTATAATACCGATTCTGCTTCCAGTAGCAGATATTACAGTTATTAACCACTTCCTTAACCAGCTTCTTTATTCCTGGGAAAGCGTACGCTTACTAAGCCTGCACAAGGGTCTTAACTCGGCTCATATGTCCTCCAAGTCAGGACTTATAAACTTACTAGATATACTCCTTCTGCTTATCTAAGTTGTAAATGTATAGTTTCTCTTAGTATTAGAGCTTAGCTCCTAGTTTAAATATACTATTTACGCTTTTTAATAGCTATTTTAACTAATAACTAGTTTCGTTATAGTTTAAATGTATTAAGCACTCCTTATTACAGTCTTATAAATACTTTAAGAAGTCTCCTAAAAAGCATTTATACTTATAAGTTCCTTTTACTAACCTTTTTACTTAAAAGTCTTACTGTTACTAATAAATGTTATACTCTGTTTATAAATTTATATAGACGTTAATAATTTATTCTAGTATCTAGTTATCTAATACTTACAGCATATGTTCTAATATACCGTTTTTTACTTTATTAAACATAGTAACAGGGACTAAGACCGGATTAGCATCCTTATAGTCTTATCTCTAATTAAGAGTATTAGCTTGCTTATTATCTTTTCCTTTAATATAGTAAATTTAAAAGTGGAACGGGGCTATTAATTTAGCTTACTGTACTTACTGTAAGTTAAGTTCCTTTATTAAGAAGTACCGGAAGTTATTATAGTCTAAAAAGACTTAAACTAGTTCTTCCGTACTACTTAAATACAGTGCCTATTTAATAAAGCACTAAATAATTACTATCAGTTCCTTATTATAGATTAGATATTACAGTATTAAGCTGTAAATTCCTTTCAATAAGAAGGTAACTAAGTAACGTTTCCCATTATCCTAAACTTAACTAAGTTCTCCACTAATTACAAATTCTAAGGAGTCTGTTTCGACTTAGAAAGGCTTTAAGAAATTAAAGAGGGTTAAGACTAATGCTGTAACGAAGGTGTACTTAAGGTCCTTAAACGCCTTTTATTATTTATCAGTTTACTTAAATGGTTTACCCTCTTTTATAAGCTTATACAGTAGTTTTACAATCTTCGTAAAGTACTTAATAAAGTACTAATAAAAGTTCGTAAAGCCGATAAAGGCTTATAACTCTTTTTAATTCTTCAGAGTAAGCTAGTCCCTGACTGCCTGTATCTTCTCCGCTTGCATTTTAAGCTTTCTAAGGGTTACTTTAAACCCCAGATAGTTCAGTTCCTAAACATGGAAATGGCTCTTTTCCAGATTCACTATTAACTTCGCTTTTTCGAAAGCTATTAAAACTTATCGTATATACTTTTAATATTCTTCTAAAGTTTCAGAATAGACCAGAACGTTATCTAAATACATAAAGACAAACTTATTAAGGAAGGGGCAGAGAACACTATTAATAAGGCTTTAAAAAGTCGCAGGGGTGTTTATTAATCCCATTAGTATAATATAGTATTAGTAATACCTGTTACAAGTCTGAAAGGCCGTCTTATACTTATCCTCTTCCTTCACTCTAACGTGGTTAAACCCTATAGGGAAATCAAGGTTAGAGAACTAATTTACCTTAATAATCCACTCTCACATTTCCATAATAAGTAATAATAAGTAACAGTTCTTAATCGTATCTTCGTTTAACGTTTAGTAATTAATAACTATATGTAATTTACCATCTCCCTTCCTTAGGACAAACAGTATTAGGTACCTTACTGGGGACTGGGACTCTATAATAAACCTGTTTTTTAAATTCTTATTAATATACTCCCTTAAAACCTCAGCTTATTAAGGGTTTAAGTGATAAGGTTAGAAGTTATAAAACTTTACTCTTAATTTTAGCTTAATTTCGTAATTTTACGGTCTGTAGTCTGGTAATTACAGTATCTTTTTTCAAAACAGGGTAAACTTCCTATACTCTGCAGGTACCTTAGATAAGTTGACTTTTTTACTTATTTATAATTTAACTTCTTACTTTTTCCTACCTTCTAAATCGTCATTTAAGTAATATAGTAAACTCTCTAATCCTTTAACCGTCTTAATAAACCTAACCTAAACTGTGCTTAGTTCTAAAGGTTTAACGTGCTTTTAAGTACTTTATACTACTTTAAAGCAGTTTAATACCTCCTTAGTTTTCTCCAAACGGTAATCGCTACTAGGAAACTTACTAAAGGCGAGGTAACCACTCCTCCAGTTAATTATAGGGTTATACTTTTCTAGCTATAGTAAACTTAAGATTATATTATATTCTGTAATTAGTGTAACGTTAAAGTCCACTTATTATTTATCCTTATCTACTTTAATTAAAAGTGGTAAATAATAAGTAACTTTACCGTTATTATACTAATATAGGCCTCCCTCTTTATTTTAAATAGGAATAACCTTTTTATACTCTTAATTAGGGAGTTTCCTTCAGTTAATTAATAAGGGGTGTATTAGGTTAGAAGCACTCCCGCTATCAATTACTGCTTTTACCCTAAACAGCCTTCCTCTTTTATCTATTATATTAATACTAACAGAATAATACTTATACTCCTTTAACATCTAAATTATAATAATTATCTATCCTTAAAGTCTTATCTAACCTAACCTTTAAGTGCCTCTCTTTCTTCTTAGGGTTTTTGCTAATTAGCGGATTACTGGTTTCCAGCCCTTTTAAAGGGCTTATAACCTTTTCCCAATTCCTTTTAGAAAAATAAGTAGCTTTAGTAAACCTGGCGATTAACCTTTCCTAGGTTTTCACACCTTAGTGTCTAGTTAACTTTAAACAGTTTAATGTTTTTAAAGTCCTTAATAAGACAATAGTACATTCTGCGGGACTGGATTACAGCAATATCCCTTTACTCTTAGATCTATTAGTAATCCTCTTATTTCTACCATTCTTTAGCTTTTCCGTTAAGGTGTAATAAGCACGTTACGACTAGGTAGTTATTAAGTACTCCTCCTTACCAGTATATAATGGGAGTTTAATTAATTACAGTAACTTTCTACTTATTACTAGACTCCCTTATTAGGGAGTAGGAGACTTAGTAATAAGCTAGTTCTAACTTTATCCTTATAACAGTATAATCCCATCCTTACGTGTTAAGGAAGTAGTTATAAAGGGCCTTAAGTCCACTATACCAGTTAAAGGTATAGTTATTATATATATAGTTAATCCACAGTATATCCTTATAACTAGGGTAGTCGATATTAACTGCAGGTGCTGCAGTTATAGAGTACGGAACGGGTAAAGTGGTGCCCTATTCCTTCTTTTCTTCCACTTACCTCCAGGTCCGTTATTTCTCTTAAACCTTTTCCTAAAACTTAAGTAATAGTAACCTAGCTTATTCTTCCATAAAGTGGTCTTCCTTAACAAGTCGGTATTTAAGCTGATTAGTAAAGTGAACTTTATTATAAAGTTATAACTTAATCTTTACTACTCTGTCCTTAAACGTTACAGTAAGGCTTTTAACTTACAGGTCCTTTATTTCGTCTACTAATTCTTAATACTTTTCCTTTAGCTCTTAAGCCCTTCGTTAATATACTTACTTCGTGCCTTCTCAGGGGACCCTTAAGGTACCGGTCTAAGGCACACTAGCTTTAGTACAGGGCAGTTATCTAAGCTGTCCTTATTTTAAGGAGGTAAGGGTACTAATCCACTTAACGTGTTTAAAGTGTTTAAGAGTTTTAAAGGGTATAGTTAAGAAGAACTTCTGTTTTTTTAACTTAACTCTCTTTATTTACTCTTTTTCACCTTCTAGGGCTTGTTTTACCGCTTAGGTAGCTTAAAGGGCTAACTTTTTAACTCTTTTTACTATCTTAATAAGGTCTAAGTTAGGGTCCTTTTTAGACTTCTTTAGTTCCTAAACTTGTAAGGTAAGGTTTTTAAAGCTTATAACAGTTAATTAAAACATCTTTTCTTAAAGTCAGTCTTTTATAACCTATACCTTTAACAGATCTGAGTTTTTACTTTAGAGTCGGTCTTTAGTAACCTGCACCTTTATAACTAACTCTTTTATAACACCCTTAAGGACTAGGTATATTACGTTTTAAGGTTCTTCTTCCTTCTCTTCCTCGTCTCTTAATTCACACTTATCCATTTAAGTACAGTCTTCTTTATTACTTACTATCTTAATATAAATGTCTCTGGAGTTAAACTTAATATACTTCTCTCTTTCCGGAATAGGTTTCTAATTAACTTACTTTAACAATAGGTATTACTATATTATATATCCTTTTTTACTATAATTAAAGCACTAGACTTATAACAGGTCTTTAGGCTGCTTTTACTGTTATTATCGTTAAGGTTTGTTACAGTTAGGTCGATTCTGATAGTTTATTATACTAATATCTATTAGTCTGGGATAATAACCTGTTACAGTTAACTAATTCCCTTTCTTCGGTTTACTTAATTAATAGGGTGTTTATTCCTTCCAGAAGTTCTTCTAATAATAATAATTATAATACTAGTTATTAGCTTTAATAGCTATTTTAACTAGCTCTTAAAGATAATCTAGACGGTCCTTTTAATAAAGGTCTCCAGTAACGTGCTCCTTTAGACTGCTTTAGAACAGCATAACTAAGGCTTCTTAACTAAGTTTAATCTTTACAACTTCCAGTTTAAAGCGTGTGGAGAACTTAAGGATTAAAGACGTCTGCCTTAAGGCCATAAGGCGCTATTTAGCCCGCCTAGGGGCGTTTAATTCTCCAAACTCAGTCCGGAATTAATCGATAAAAACGTTAAAGTCGTCGAAAAGGGCCCAAGTCTCAGGAGCTTCCTTTCGTGCTTTATCTACAGAGAGGTTATTAATTATTTTCACATAAGGTTTATACTAGTAAGTAATTACTCCGTCTAGTAAAGCTCTGGCAAACTTAACTTTTCTTTCTTCCTCGAAGAACTGCTTATTATAGTAAGTAACGTAACTTTAGAGCTAAGCTATCTAGGATTCTAGCTGCGTAAAGTCTCCTTTAAAGCACGACAGCGGAAGGAGCTTTACTTATTTCTTCTATAAGCCCTTAAGGTCGTTATTCTCTAGCTCGATAGCGTTAAGTCAAGCTTAAAGTTTTTTAATAAGACTAATACGGCTTTTAATATCCCCGGAGAAGGCCTTATTAAGTTCCTTAACCAGTCCCTATTAGTTAAGGTTTAAGTCTTTAAGGCGTGCAGCTAATTTGTTAATAATAGGGAGCTGAGGCTAAGCTTACGCCCCCTTAATCTCCTTACCTTTTCCAGAGGTCGATATGTTAGTAAGAGAAAGGTAATATCTGGGAATTTAACAAATAACGTTTAAAACTGTAACGCTAATATCATATTACAACCTACACCTAACACAGGCCTTAAAAAGACTAGTGCAGGTTAAAACAGAACGTATAGCAGGACATTAACAGGTAAAGGGCGTTCCAAAGACAGCTTATTAAGCTAACACTCTTAAATAAGGGGTTTAATGTCACTGTAAGTCGCTATTACTATAATGCACAGAGGTAAGTCTGAACAGTAAGATATAAATGAATAATTAAATACTAGCGTAAGGAACTAAAGTCCCTTACGGTGGTTATAGGCATAACTATAACTATCTATACCAACTAACTAGGAAGTACTTCGTACCTTACTTAGTCCGTTGTGCTTGGTGGTGCACCACGCAGTTACGGCTAAACGGCTAACTGAATGGTGCTTAGTGTTATTAGTCCTTATAGACCACTAAGCACTTCCTTACTAGTCGTAGGGGCTTCGGGTCTTTACACCCCTGGCCCAGTGCGTCTAGACGGTATACACCGTCCTTCCACACTGTTCCTTCTGCGGGGGATTCGTCGGGCCGCCCCGGCCCAAGTGACGGCCTGCAGGGTCGTCACAGTGCCGTGCCCCGCGAGAGCTATAAAGCTATAGCTACCAGCTTGTCAGGTTGTCCTCCAGTATCTCCGTGTCGCCACATTTCCAGGGGGAGAAGGTAGCTCGTTGGGCTGCCGCTCTTTCCAAAGTCAACGCACTGCGTACAGTCACGGGCTACGTCGCGCTGTTGCGTCGTTGTTAGCAGTGGCGAGAACAGGGAGGCCGCACATTCGTCTAATGAACTTCATGTCCTTATGCACACTGGCTTCTTCTTTCAGGCTCCCGAACCATCTACAGCAGGGCTGGAATATGAATGATAAGTCATAAGCCACTAGTTAAGACTAACTTGGCGTAATCAATCTTAGCTAGTAACTTAACTTAATAAAGTTATTAGTAAGTTTAATAAACTGCTAGATATTTTAATAATATATATAATGTTATATAATCTTAATTACCATAAATTATTAAAAACAATATCTAATTAATGTAATAGCCTGCTAATAAATGCTCTCCTCACTAAGCTAACGTTTTAAAAGGAATGGTGAGACATTAAGTCTGCTAGAGTTAGCATCTGAAAGAATATATATATTACTCTAATCTGGCTGCCGCGCCAGGCTGTAACAGTTATCATAATACTACATTTATTATTTTTATTATATAATTAAGTAATAAATGTTTATTTTTAATATGATTATATTAAGCTATATGGTAAATAAAATATTAATTAAGTACTTTATGTGTGTAGATAATAAAAGTGAATCTGTTTTAAAAAAAAACGCTATACCCAGCGTGGTCTGTAGGGCCATTGACGTGTTCTAACTATAGTCAATATCCTAGTAAACGCAAGCCCCTCTTTCTGCAAGCTACCCACAAATTGCAACCTCCATTCCAGTTCGAATTAATTACTATAGGAAAACGCAAGTTTACAATCCGCAATAGAGGGCTAAATTCCTTGCGTAAAATGGGAATCATTCCAGCTAATCTGGGCCATTCCAGCAGTGGAATGCTCCTATTTTTCAGTAGTCTAAGCGCCCCAACCAACCCCCTCTGCACCAAATCAGCCAAATAACCACTACTTCTTTCCTTCTGCTTATAAGGCCTAGTTCAAATCTATTATTTTTCCATCGTTTAGATTAATTATTTGGCCCGAAATAACTGTCTCCGACCGTTAAACACCTGCTACTAACTGTTAATAGCTGCTATGGCGACGCTCACGCTTATTTAGAAGAAGGACCTTCGTACTTAGCATAAGAAACAGCTCTCCAGGCCTTTATTAAAGTAAACGGTTACTTACGCCCTCCGCGAGTTAAACATCAAGGTTTACAAATTACAGATTTCTTATCTGTTAAGTAATAAGTTCGAAAGCTTTAATACCCTTAAAGCTGCCTACCTCTCCAGTAAAGCTAGTAAGCTCCGCATAGGCTAGTACTCTACGTTTAAGGAGATCCTTAACTGCTAGTAAGTAGAGACGGAGAGCCGTAAGGTCCCTAGGAACTATAGGGAAGGTACTACAAGCATACACCCTGAAAATCTGGAGTACAGTAGAGGCAGTTCGAAACAGCTCTCCTGTTAACCCCCCTCCTACCTTCGGAAATAAGTAGCTCCGTCTGTTTAAAGAAAGGCACAGCATTAAGAAGAGGATATTTCATGGCGAGCTTAACTTAGTCTAAGGATAATGCTAACGTTTAAGCGCAGATAAAGGCTATTCAGAAGGCTGTAGCTGACGTCTCTATCAGTAACCGATATAATATAGATTAAACTGCCTTATTTTAATATATGTTCCCCTTATCAGGCTTAATTACTGTAAACTACCCCAGCCTGAAGAAAGATAAGGCCTGTATAATAATAACGTTCACTACCAATAATATAAGAGAAGACCGCTTTAAACTCTAAGCTGTTAGTAAGGTAAAGGAACCTTAAGCCTTAAAGAGGTTTAACTTTGACACTTATAAGATGCGCTAAATAAGTAACTAGAAGGTGTAGTTTATAATAGTATTAATAAAGTAGTAGTATAAATCCTGCTACACTTACATTTAACGCACTAAGCTAAAGCAGAAGGTTCTCCTTTTATTAGATAACTTCTTAGCCTATAAGAAAGCACTTAAATCTCGCCCCCTGCCTAAAGGTATTATAGTTTTATTCATTCTCCCTAATAACACCTCTCGTTAGTAACCTCTCAACTAGGGCGTTATCTCTGTCTGGAAACAACTTTACCATAAAGCCTTCTTTACTTAGATAGTCGAATTAATAGAATTAGGGTCTATAAACTTCTATCTAGTTAACGATATAAACTTCCGGTTAGTATTACCTTAGGTATCTTAGGCTTAGTTTAGTCAAGTTAAGGACTTAATTATAAAGGTATATTAGAAGAAGTCTACTATTATTAAGCCTTATCCTACTATTTAGCAGCTAACTCCAGATACCCCTAACAGCATAGTGGAGATCTACAGATTGTTTATAAAGGCTGCCGAGGCTTTAAGGGTGGTGGACTGCAATGCTGTGGCCATTAACAGGTTTTTAAACCCTGAGGAAGAAGAAGAGGTAGTGGAACCCCCTGCTCTGGAGGAAGTCTTAGCTGTTGTTGTTGTTATTGAGAAAGTTTTGGGGACCCCTGAGTCTACCCCTGAGTCTACTCCTGAGCTTAAGGCTTATAACGGCGAGGCTAGTCTTACAGAGCCTAATACTGAAGACGACGAGGAGCTTTATTATACCCTGCCCCCTATTGTTTCGCTTAGAGAGGCAATCTGTCACGTGAAGGATTTACTTAACATTACTGATAAAAAGGTTAATTTAATGGATTTTGACGATATGAGGGCCTTACAGCGAATCAAGCGGAAGTTGGAAGCTGTGGTGGTAGATTCACGTGAACAGAGTACTCTAGATAACTAGCTGGCTTTATAAGAATACTAGGGAGTTGTAAATAGCTTCGTTTTTGAACTTCAAACTACTGCTTTCTAGTGTGATGTTGCTGTTTTTCGTGCCTGGAACCGATTGTTGGAAAGTCATGAAAAGTGGGTCCTCTGGCGCCCCCCTTACTGCAAGCAACCTTCAAAATGCAAGCGCTTTGGTGGTCTTTATTACTTGCGTTTACTAGGATGTTGACTGTAGTTAGCTGCACGGAGCCGTGCGTAGGCGCGCGCACGTGCAACTGCACATACGTAGGTTATAACATTCCTCGGCACCTTCATAGCATTACAAACTCTCGCAGCATCACTAACTCTATTGCCCTTAGAGGCTTACGGGCGTCGTAATGACGCACACTGTCAAAAGGGAGGGGGTTCTGGCCAGAGGCCAGAACACCATGGAAGGTGTGGCAATGGAGGCTGAGCTGACGTAGTCAGTTCAGCTGGTGTGAGTCACTATTGCCACCACCATTGCCACTTATTACGACCTGCACCCGACACAGGCCTCGAGAGGACTGGCGCGGGTTAAGACAGAACGTATGGCAGGACGCCAACAGGTAAGGGGCGTTCCGAAGACGGTTTGTTAAGCTAGCACTCCTAGACGGGGGGTTTAATGTCACTGTAGGTCGCTGTCACTATAATACATAGAGGTAAGTCTGAACAGTAGGACATAAATGAACAATTGAATACTAGCGTGAGGAACCAGAGTCCCTCACGGTGGTTATGGGCATAACCATGACTATCTATACTAACTAGCCAGAGGTACCTTGTACCTTGCTTAGTGGCTTGTTACTTAGTGAGGAACTAAGTAACCTGTTACTAAGCACTCCTTACTTAGAGGTTTCTCAGATGCTTAGTAGGTGAGCACTCCTGTTAAGACTAAGCAGCTGCTGGTTGGTTATAGGGGTTTTGGGTCTTTACACCCCTGGCCTAGTGCGCAGTACTGTACGTACTGTCCTCCTGCACTGTTCCTTATGCGGGGGATTTGTCGGGCCGCTCCGGCCTAAGTGACGGCCTGTAAGGTTATTACATAATTCCCCTTTTTTAACGTTCTTTTTCCATAAAGAACCTTAATAAGAGCGTTCCTTCTTTCTTAACGTAACTATACCTGCTAACCGTGTGTAAAAACGCACTTTGAAGAACAGCACTTCTTATTATTATAACCTTATGGATTTTACTTTGACTTTTAGATCGTAAATGTCGCCTTATGGTTATTATTTTTTAAAATCGCTTTCCTATCTCGTTACAGCATAATTGGACAGTTACTCTAAATGTTTACTAATAAGAGCTTCGTTTTTATGTAACGTGTTTAGTTATAACGACGTTTTCCTCTAACGGCTCCTTTCTAAGAAGCGCCGTCTCGACGCAAAGTATGACGCTGCTACACGGAACTTGGAGTTAAAAACCTAAGAGCTCCACGAAGTTACTGCTTGACTTAAACGGATTAAAACCCAGCGCTGTTATATAAAGGAGCGAGCTTTTTCTACGTTTAGTTAGGAGGTAAAGATCCTTCGTTTCTAAGAATAGGAGGAGGCCTATCTAGCTGCTCCTCCTAAGGCTAGCAAGTCCTTTAACTGGGGAGGCTTTCTAGCAGGAACACCTACCGGTTCTTTTTCCAGGGGATCGTTATAGCTAACAACCTTTTTTTAACTTAGTTTATAGCTTCTTTCCTTTTACAGTTTTGTAGTATAGTAATAGCGTGTTTATTTCTTTTACTAACTTTCTTTTTAACGGTGCTGGTAGAGCTCTAGGGGCTCTAGAGGCCCGGCCTCCTTATTAGGTCTAAGGTCCTTATAACCCTAGTTAAAGTTCTGATAAATGTCCTTCCGTACCTATTAAGGAGTTTCCTGCCGCTTTTTAAGTTCTAAGTCCCACGGTAGTCTTACTCTTTAATATAGTAGTTTAAATGTCAAATCTTATCTTATTTCTAATTCTTATTATTAATTTTAGTTAGTCTGGATTTTTTCGGTAGAACTCTGTAATTAGGTCTAGGTATTTAAGATTTTTAACTAGCTCCTACAAGTTACTTTTAGGGCTATAATCTAGCTATTTAATAAGATACTTAAACGTGTTCTTTCCCTTTTATAAATTTACAATTTCCTTAACGTTGTATTTATCTTTATCAGTGTCGATCTTAATCTTCTTTTTTAAAGGAACTCCTTTTAAGGCAGGTTTTAAAAGTAAGATGTGAAAAACCTTAATCTACACCTTTATGCTAGCAGGTAAGTTTAGTTCGTAATTAGAGGTAACGACCTTTTTCTTAATCCGGAACGGTCCGTACCTTTTAAAGTCAAGTTTTTTACTAAGCTATTTCGAATGCAGGTTTCGTGAAAAAAGGTAGACGTAGTCCCCCTCCTGAAAAGTCAGTCCCTTAACTTACTTACTATTATAATGGAGTCCTTTTTTAAGTGTTAGCTGTTTAGTTCTATATTTATTAGTAAACTTCTTTATTTATTCGTGTATGAACTTAAGTTTAGCTTATAGGTAGTCGTACAGCTTTTATATCCAGTTTATATAGATTATAGCTTAAGGGGCGCCTGTAAGCAGGCCTTAACGGAGCTTAAACTCCTTACTGTAGTTGGCAAAGAACGGTAATATACCTATTAACTCAACTAACGTTATATTATAAGTTATTTATACTGTCGGTAACAGTTTAAGCTAATTATCTTATTCGAAGTTAACGTACGCCTAAAGATACGTTATAAGTATCTAGTTAACTTACTTTATTTAGCTATCTGTCTGTAGGTAAAATGCTATTAAAAGCTTACTTTTCACACTTATTCTTTACATTAATCCTTATTAGAACTTTAATATAATTAACTTATCCCGGTCTGTAATAATATTATCTAGCTAAAGGTGTTATAAAACCACCTTTTTCTTAAAGATATAAGTAAGTTACTCTACTGTTATATCCTTTAAGGTTAGTAGAAAGTAGGCCTATTTTGTTAATCTGTTAACCACTACGAGGATTTAGTTATAGGTAACTCTTATAGTAGGGTCCTTAGACTTTGGAATCCTAGTGACAAAGTTAAGTAAGATTAAACTCCATAGCGCCTGTGGTACGGGAAGTGGTTTAAGAAGTCTATAAGGCTTATAACGTCGATTCTACTTTTAATAGCAGATGTTACAGTTATTAATCACTTCCTCAACTAGCTTTTTTATTCTTAGGAAGGTATACATTTACTAGGCCTGTATTAAAGTTTTAGCTCGGCCTATATATCCTTTAAGTTAAGACTTGTAAACTTACTAAATATACTCTTTTTATTTATCTAGGTTATAAACGTACAGTTTCTCTTAATACTAGAGCTTTACTTCTAGTTTAGGCGTGCTGTTTACGTCTTCTAGCAGCTGTTCCAGCTAATAACCAGTTTCGTCGTGGTTTAGATGCTTTAAGCACTCCTTACTATAGTCTTACACGTGCCCTAAGAAGTCTCCTAAAAGGTATTTGTGCTTGCAGGTTCCTTCTGCTAACCTTCTTACTTAAAAGTCTTATTATTGTTAATAGATATTATACTTTATTTATAAGTTTATACAGACGTTAATGGTTTATTCCGGTATTTAGTCATTTAACATTTATAGCGTGTGTTCTAACGTGCTGTTCTTTACTTTATTAAATATAGTAACAGGGATTAGGATTAGATTAGTATCCTTATAGTCCTATCTCTAACTAAGAGTATCAGCTTACTTATTATCTTTTCCTTTAACGTGGTGGATCTGGAAGTAGAACAGGGTTATTAACTTTACCTATCGTGCTTACTGTAAGTTAAGTTCCTTCATTAGGAAGTACTGGAGGTTATTATGGTTTAAAAAGACCTAAACTGGTTCTTCCGTGCCGCTTAGATACAGCACCCACTTGGTAAAGTACTGAATAATCGCTATCAGTTCCTTGTTGTGGATTGGATATCGTAAGGTAAGGCTGTAGATTCCTTTCGATAAGAAGGTAACTGGGTGGCGTTTCCTATCGTCCTGGACTTAACTAAGTTCTCCACCGATTATAAACTCTAAAAAGTCTGTTTCGACTTAGAAAAGCTTTAAGAAATCGGGGAGGGCCAGGACTGGTGCTGTAACAAAGGTATATTTAAGGTCTTTAAACGCCTTTTACTATTTATCAGTCCACTTAAACGGTTTTCCCTTACCTGTAAGTTTATAAAGTGGTTTTATAATCTTTATAAAATACCTAATAAAACAGTAATAAAAGTTCGTAAAGCTAATAAAAGCTTATAACTCCTTTTAATTCTTCGGAGTAGGCCAGTCCCTAACTGCTTTTATCTTCTCCGGTTACATTTTGAGTTTTCTAAGGGTTATTTTAAACCCTAAATAGTTCAGTTCCTAAACGTGGAAGTGGCTTTTCTCTAAGTTTACTGTCAGCTTTACCTTTTTAAGAGCTGTTAAAACCTATCGTATATGCTTTTAGTGTTCCTTTAAGGTTTTAAAGTAGATTAAAACGTCGTTTAAATACATAAAGATAAACTTATTAAGGAAGGGGTAAAAAATACTGTTAATAAGGCCTTAGAAAGTCGTAGGGATGTTTATTAATCCCATTAGTATAATATAGTATTAGTAGTGCCTGTTGCGAGTCTGAAAGGCTGTTTTATATTCGTCCTCCTCCTTCACTCTGACGTAGTTAAACCTTATAGGGAAATCAAGGCTGGAGAACCAGTTTGCTTTAGTAATCTGTTTTTACATTTCCGTAATAAGTGGTAATAGGTAGCGATTCTTAATCGTATCCTTATTTAACGTTTAGTAATTAACGACTATATGTAGTTTACTATCTCCCTTTCTTAAGACAAACAGCATTAGGTACCCTACTAGTGACTAGGATTTTACGATAAACCCGTTCTTCAGGTTCTTATTAACATACTCCCTTAAAGCCTTAGCTTACTAGGAGTTTAAGTAGTAAGGCTGGAAGCTGTAGAGCTTCACTCCTGGCTTTAGCTTAATTTTATAGTCCCACGGTCTGTAGTCTAATAGTTATAGTATCTTTTTTCGAAACAGGGTAAACTTCCTGTATTCTATAAGTACCTTAAATAAGTCGACTTCTTTACTTACCTATAGATTAGCTTTTAACTTCTTTCCACCTTTTAAATCGTTATTTAGGTAATGTAGTAGACCTTTTAGTCTTTTAACCGTTTTAATAAACCTAACTTAAACTGTACTTAGTTCTGAGGGTTTAGTGTGCTTTTAAGTGCTTTATACATCTTTAAAACGGTTTAGTGCCTTCTTAGCTTTCTTTAAACAGTGATTACAGTTAGGGGACTTGCTAAAGGCAAGGTAGCCACTCCTTTAATTAATTATAAGGTTATACTTTTCCAGCTAGGGTAGACCTAGGATTATATTATACCCTGCTACTGGTGTAATATTAAAGTCTATTTATTATTTATCCCCGTCCACTTTAATTAGGAGTGGCAAGTAGTAGGTGACTTTACTGTTATTATACTTATACAGGCCTCCTTCTCCATTTTAAATGGGAATAGCTTCTTTATACTCTTTATTAGGGAGTTTCCTTTAGTTAATTAGCAAGGGGTATATTAAGTTAGAAACACTTCTGTTATTAATTACTACTTTTACCCTAAATAGCCTCCCTTTTCCGTTTATTATATCGACATTAACGGAATAATGCTTATACTTTTTTATTATCTAAGTTATAGTAATTGTCTGTCTTTAAGGTCTTATTTAACCTAACCTTTAAGTGCCTCTCCTTCTTCTTAGGGTTTTTGCTAACTAGCGAACTATTAGTTTCTAGCCCTTCTAAAGGGCCTGTAGCCTTTTCCTAATTCCTTTTAGAAAAATAGGCAGCTTTAATAGACCTGGCGATTAACTTTTCTTAAATTCTCACACTGTAACGTCCAGTTAATTTTAAACAGTATAATGTTCCTAAAGTCCTTAATAAATTAATAGTACGCTCTATAAGCTTAAATCGCAGTAATGTCTTTTTACTCTTAGATCTGTTAGTAGTCTTCCCGCTTTTGCTACTCTCTGGCTTTTCCATTAAGATGTAACGAGCACGTTACAATTAGGCAGTTATTAAGTACCCCTCTTTACTAGTACGTGGTGGGGGCCTAGTTAACTACGGTGATTTTCCGCTTATTACTGGACTCTCTTATTAGGGAGTAGGAAACTTAGTAGTGAGCTGGTTCTAACTTTACTTTTACGACAGTGTAGTCCTGTCTCTATATGTTAGGGAAGTGGTTATAAAGGGCCTTAAGCCTATAATACCGGTTAAGGGCGTAGTTATTATACACGTAATTAATTTATAATATGTCTCTGTAATTAGGGTAGTCGATGTTAACTACAGGTATTATAATTATAGAGTATAGAACAGGGGAAGTGGCACCTTGTTTTTTCTCCTCTTCCACTTGCCTCCGTGTGTGTTATTTCTCCTAAACCTCTTCCCAGAACTCAGGTAGTAATAACCCGGTTTATTCTTCCACGAAGTGGTCTTCCTTAACAAGGTAGTGTTTAAGCTAATTTACAAAGCGAACCCTGTTACGGAGTTATAGCCTAATCTTTACTACTTTATCCTTAAACGTTATAATAAGACCTTCGACTTACAGGTCCTTTATTTCGTCCACTAATTCCTAGTGCTTTTCCTCCAACTCCTGGACCCTCCGCTAGTGTGCTTACTTCGTGCCTTCTCAGGGGACCTTCAAGGTACTGGTCTGAGGCACACTAGCTTTGGTGCAGGGTAGCCACCTAAACTGTCCCTCTTCCAAGGAGGTGAGGGTGCTAATCCACTCAGTGTGCTCGAAGTGCTTAAGGGTCTTAGGGGGTATTGTTAAGAAGAACTTCCGTTTCTTCAGTTTAATTCTCTCAGTTTATTCTTTTTTACCTTTTAAGGCTTACTTCACCGCTTAGGTGGCCTAAAGGGCTAATTCTTTAACTCCTTCTACCATCTTAGTAAGGTCTAAGTTAAGGTCCTTCCTAGACTTCCTTAATTCCTAAGCTTACAGGGTAAGGTTTTTAAGGCCTGTAACAGCTAATTAGAACATCTCTTCCTAAAGTTAGTCTTCTATAACTTACACCTCTAGTGGTTTTAAGTTTCTACCTTAAAGTCGGTTTTCCGCGACTTACACCTCCGTGGCTGACTCTTTTAAGACACCTTTAAGAACTGGATATATTATATCCTAAAGTTCTTCCTTTTTTTCTTCTTTATCTCTTAAATTACACTTATCCATTTAAGTGTAGTCTTCTTCGTTACCTATTATCCTAATATAAACGTCTTTTAAATTAAACTTAACGTACTTTCCTCCTTCTAAAACGGGTTTTTAACTAACTTACTTTAACGACAGGTATTACTGTGCCATATATCCTTTCTTATTATAATTAAAACACTAAACTTATAATAGGTCTTTAGGCTGTTTCTACTGTTACTATCGTTACGGCTTATTACAGTTAGGTCAGTTCTAACGGTTTACTATGCTAATATCTATTAGCCTAGGGTGGTAACCTATCGCAGTCGACTGGTTCCCCTTCTTAGGTTTACTTAGCTGGTGAGGGGTCCGTTCCTTCTAAAAGTTCTTCCTATAATAGTGATTATAATACTGATTATTAGCCTTAATAGTTATTTCGACCAGTTTTTATAAACGGTCTGGTCGGTCTTCTCAGTAAAGGTCTCCGGTAACGTGTTCCTTTAAGCCACTCTAAAATAGCATTATTAAGGCTTTTTAGCTAAGTTTAGTCTTTACTATTTCCAGTTTAAAGCGTATAAAGAATTTAAAGACTAAGGACGTCTGCCTTAAAGTTATAAGGCGTTACTTAACCTGCCGGGGGGTGTCTAGTTCTTTAAACTTAATCTAAAGTTGGTCGATAAATACGTCGAAGTCGTTAAAAAAAGCTTAAGTCTTAAGGGCCTCTTTACACGCTCTGTTTATAAAGAGGTCGTTAATTATCTTTACATAGGGTTCGTACTAGCAAGCGGCTACTCTATCTAATAAGGCTCTGGTAAACCTGACCTTTCCTTCTTCTTTAAAGAACTGCTTATCGTAGTAAGTGATATAACTCTGGAGTTAGGCTATCTAGGACTCTAGCTGTGTAGAGTCTCCCTTAAAGCGTAACGGTAAAGGGAGCTTTACTCGTTTCTTTTATAAGCCCCTAAGGTTATTATTCTCCAGCTTAACAGCGTTAAGTCAGGCTTAGAGTTTTTTAATAAGACTGATACGGCTCTTAATATCTCTAGGGAAGGCCTTGTTAAGTTCCTTAACTAGCCCCTACTGGTTAAGGTTCAGGTCTTTAAAGCGTGCAGCTAGTTTATCGATAGTGGGAAGCTGGGGCTGGGCTTACGCCTCCTTAATCTCCTTACCTTTTCCAGAGGTTAATATGTTAATGGGAGAGAGGTAATATCTAAGAATTCAATAAATAGCGTTCAGAACTTAACACTAATATCATATTACAACCTACACCCGATACAGGCCTTAAAAGGACTGGCGCGGGTTAAGACAGAACGTATAGCAGGACGTTAACAGGTAAGGGGCGTTCTAAAGACGGTTTATTAAGTTAGCACTTTTAAACGGGGGGTTTAATGTCACTGTAGGTTACTGTTATTATAATATATAGAGGTAAGTTTAAATAGTAAGATATAAATGAATAATTAAATATTAATGTGAGGAACCAGAGTCCCTCACGGTGGTTATAGGCACAACTATGACTATCTATATTAACTAGCCAGAGGTACCTTGTACCTTGCTCAGTGGCTTGTTGCTTAGTGAGGAACTAAGCAACCTGCTACTAAGCACTCCTTACTTAGAGGTTTCTCAGATGCTCAGTAGGTGAGCACTCCTGCCAAGACTGAGCAGCTGCTGGTTGGTCGTAGGGGCTTCGGGTCTTTGCACCCCTGGCCCAGTGCGCAGTACTGTGCGTACTGTCCTCCTGCACTGTTCCTTGTGCGGGGGATTCGTCGGGCCGCTCCGGCCCAAGTGACGGCCTGCAGGGTCGTCACACCACTAGCTACAACTATAATAATGGCTCTCTGGCTTCTCCAGAGAACTAACGATAAAGACAATCACACAGTTGCAATCTAGAGTGCAGTGCTTCTGACACACACGGCTGTGGAGTTATACAGCCTCTAGTAATGTGAAAACCTTAAAGATATTGAGCCGAATGCACTGGTATAAGATAAGTCCGACTAGAAGCCTCTCGCTCCCAGTTGTACTTCTTTTATTGTATTACTGCACACTGCGATTGTAACGACACTGCACAGCAAGCTTTTACTACTCAGCTGCTAGCCTTACAATATAGAAGAGGTGAAGATGTTAAGAAATTAATCTATGACTCCGTTTTTTAATAAGCCAGTAAGCTACATAAAGCTAGTAAGTTCACTTAATCGCTAACTATTTACAGGTATTAAGCCTAATGGCAGAAATGCAAGTTTTAACCTAGCATAGTAATAAAATTATAATTAAGTTAGTTGTATTAATATTTTTCTCCCAAAGTCAAGTCTGACAGTTCGATACGTTAAATAGCTATTTGCTCCTTTCATTTAAGGAGCTTAGCGATAAGGAGATTAAGGCAGAGCTGTCTAACTAATGTTTTAATAAGAGTACTGCCTTATTTATAACAGTTAAGGACTTATATAATAATAATAATAATAATAATAATGTGAAGCCCTGGTTTAATTAAGTCTTAAAAGTAAGTAAGTAGCTTACAAATGCGAAGAAGTAAAGTAATTATAGAAGGGAGAGGGTAGAAGGTAGTTATGTACGTTAATAATTAGTAAATCCTAGTTAATAAAAGAATGACACTATTACTTTCAAGTCTTATGTTAAGTCTTGTATGGTGTTTTGTATGGTATTCTGTGTAGTATCTTATGTAATATCCTCTTAAAGAAGAAAAAAAAGGTCCTGATTATAAGATACCCACTTTAACTGTAGGAGATGTAAGATGAAATTCTATAAGGAAATATTAAAATACCTCTTTTACGTAAGAGCATTATATATATAGTATAAAATTTAAGAAATAAAAGGTAACTTATCTAATAAAATAAACTTTAAAGTAATATAAACTAATACATAAACTGTTATAGAAGCTATCTAGCCTTTCATAAGAACTATTATGTAACAAAAAGTACTGTAAATGAGCTAGAAAGAAGTATATAAAGAGGGTGAGATAAATACAACCTAAATAGTACAACTACTCTACAACGTAAGTGAACTTCATGTATGTTTATATGTAGATATAACCACTATATAGTAAATAAGAGAAAACTAATTATATAAGTTAAGTTAAGAAGGTATGACGACCCTGTGGGTCGTTACCGGGATTCCCCGCGTGTTGAACAGTGCACATTGTGTCGTGCACTGGGCCCGGGGTGTAAAGACCTAAAGCCTCTACGACCAATCAGAAAGCGCTCTGTCGCTCTGAATGCTCTATCATAGAGCGAGAGAGCAGACAGAGCGACAGTACTCTGCTGCTCTAGTTACTCTATCACTAAGCAAAGGAGCAGACAGAGCAAAGTACGAAATACCCCTTAAGAATTTAATATAGATAGTTATTATCATACTTATAATAGCTGTAAGGGACTTTAATTCCTCGCGTTAATATTACATTATGCATTTATGTCTTACTATTCAGAGTTCCCTGTACACATTATAATAATAACGACCCACAGTAACAATATACCCTTATCTAAGAGTGTTAGCTTAATAAGACGTCTTTAAATCACTGCGAAGCTTTAATGTCCTACTATATACTCTATCTTATCTTATCTACTCCATTTTTAAGTTTACGTTAAAAGTAGGTCGTAATACAATATTAGCAGCTTAAACTAAACGCTATTTATTAAACTCTTAAACATACCACTCCTCTATCTTTAACATATCCTCCGTTAAAAAAGGAAAAAAGGTTAAATAACAGGCCTTAATAACCCCGACTGTGAAAAAGCTAATCACATTATTGAAAAAGCTGTCCCTCTATCAAGATATCTTAGTTTAGTAACTTAACAATACCTTTCTTAAAAACACTAAAAGCTATATTAATCTTATTAGAAAACTTTAATAACGCTTAAACACTGTCGAATTAAAGAATAACGATTTAAAAAGCTCTTAAAAGAAATAGGTAAATCGTTTACCCTTTACCCACTTTAAGGAAGAATTATCTAATCAAAGTCTTAAGTAGCCTAACTCTAAAGCTACGTTATCTATTCTAATAAGCAGTTCTTCAAAGAAAAGGGAAAGGTTAGGTTTACTAAAGCCCCGTTAGATAGTGTAACTATCCGTTATTACAGGCCCTATCCTTACATTAAGCTAAGTAATAACTCTTTACCCTAAGGTAGACCTCTTCTGTTCTTAGTTTTCCACACGCTTTAAGTTAAAAGCTGCGAAGACTAAACTAAGTTAAGAGGCCTTAATGATGATGTTCTAGAATAGATTAAAGATATATATTACTAATAACCTTGATCGAGAAAGTTAGTTAACATAGCTATTAAAGTAGATAATCAGTACTTTAACTACTATCATTAAAGAATTCACAGTACGAATAAGCACCTTACTAGCAGAAGCCTAAAAAAGGGACCTAACCTACTGAAACCGGACACTTCCCTAATCTTATAGATATTAGCATAACAAATCGGCACTTAATAGAAAAAAAAACTATGGCTTTAAAAACAAAGACCTCCTTGTAACTTATCGAAGACTAGGTGCTTCAACTGATATAAAGTAGGATATAAAGCTAAAGAGTGTAAAGCACTTAAAAGGCTTAGCTAAAAAACAGTTATAAAACTAAAAGAGTATATCCGCTTGGTTAAAGGAGAAACGCACGTATATATATTATATAACGAAGAAGATAATACTTTGGATAGACAATTATAATATAGGGAATAAGGAAGATAAGGACAAGAAAAAACTTAAGCTCAAGGAAACGGGGAAGTAAAGGACTTCTTAACTCCTTTAAATTATAATTTACCTTATCTTAAAGACTAAGAAGTTAATTATAGAAGTGTAAATTACATAAGATTAACTTTAACGTAGAAACTTTAAAGAGTTAGAAATATAAGCCATATAGACTAACTTTAGAAAGAGAATTACAACAAAGTCGTAAACGGACTTAAGAAACCTAGCTTAGAAATAACTCAATTATAGGAGTCTTAAAGAAACCTTAATTCTAATATTATACAGAGAGTAAGAACAGTAGAAAGACTAATACTCTAAGCTAATCAAGTAGCGAAATAGTCTTTAAAGGAACAGAAAGTTTGAAATAAAAAGATCAAATTAGAAAAATAAGCGTTCTTCTCCAGCTTAACACCTGAAAGTCTTAAACGTTTTAAACACGCTAAATAGATCGCTACTCTATCTAGCTTAAAGGAAAGATAACTTAGTTAACTACCTTATAAGAAGAACAGTGTACTTAAGATCAAGAACAGCTAAGGTTCCTTAAGATAATAAAAGAGAAGCTCGATAACGTAGAATCTGAAACCTAAACGTTTCACACTAGATATTAGTAAATAAGGTAGAAGACTTACGAATAGAAGTCATCTTTATAAAGGAATAAGTCAAAGCCCTTAAAATTAAAGTGTAACTTTATAAAAAAGTACACCTTGTTAACTAACTTAAACATCAGCTCTCCTTAAAAGGTTATTACATATAAGAATAAGCTAAGATACTATTACTAGAGTTCTAAAAAGAAGTCTATAAGAAATGCTACATATAGAAATAGGTAACTAAAGATAAAAGAAAAGGTATCATAACCACTATCCCATATCCTTAAGTCTTAATCTTAACTATTTACATTAACTACCCAAATTATACAAGCCTATTATAAGCAGGGTTGGTAAATTAGTCACTGTAGTTTAGTCAGTGCCTTGACTAAAACTGACTACAACTACAGTGACTACAACTACACTATTTGTAGTTTAGTCAGTGCCTTGACTAAGACTACACTATAATACTACCAGTCACTTGTAGTCTGACTACAAGTCAGTAAATAAATGTTGGGCTAAATTATATTTTTACAAATTAATACTAAGTTCATTTATTAATTAACTATAAAATCTACTAATAATGTTATACTTTATAAGAAGTTGAAATATTCATTAGTATTTTCTTTCTTTTAAATAATAATAATATAAATCATTAAAATAAGCTTCATAAAATAAAAATAAAACAAACTTAATATAATATAAATTAAAAAACCTAAATGAACCTAAATTAAACTTAATGAAACTGAGAAAAATAAAATGAAGTAAAAAATAAATAAAGTAGGTTAATTCTCTTATCCTTCTTTTATTATTGCAGAATTCCTGAAATTTTCCTCCAGTTCTCACAATTCCTTAATATTCCAACTCTTTAATAATACCATTCTTTTAACAGTTTCAAGAGCCATTCGGTTACGGCTCTTACTAACAATATTTACACTAATAGAAAATACCCTTTCCACTGGAGCCAAGGTGGCTGGAATAGCTAAAAACATCCTAGCCATAAGGCTCAAGACAGGGAATCTAGTAGAAACTGACTTCCAGTAATCCAAAGGATAAATCTATAATAAAATCAGTATAATCTTATAATTGACTTTAATAGCTAACTATAGGCCTTACAGCCAGAGAAGAGTGAAGGGGGGGTTTTCAAGAAAAATTAATAAGGGTAAGGGGCGATGGTGAAAAGCTAGAAGAAAGGCTAGAATATAAAAAGGCTTTGGCTTCTTTTATTACTTATTTTATTTTATTAGCCTTACGGCTGTGTGAGTGGAGTGTGTAGATATAACTAGTTAATTACAGTAATGGTGGAATAATAATGCCAAATACTACAACGGCTGTTTAAACTGGATACAACTGGTTAGTTACTGCAACGGTGAAATAATAAGGCCGGATACCACAACGGCTGGTTAAAACTTGATAAAGCTGGTTAATTATTACAACGGTGAAATAATAAGGCCGAATACCACGACAGCTGGATAAAACTGGATAAAGCTGGTTAATTATTATAATGGTAGAATAATAAGACCAGATACCACAACGACGGATAAAATAATACTCTAATGGCTAAAAGAGAGTGGATAAAATAATGATTTATTATATTATTTTAAAATAAACCAGTTTTCACAATTTAATCAATCTTTAAATTTGTTAATAAAACTAATCTATAAATAGACTTTTATTTTTACGTTTAGTTTCTGTTATCTATAGATAAAAGTTTAAAAAAATTAGGTTCAAAAATATTAAATTAATATAATTATGTATTATATTAACTTAGCTTTTCGATTTTGAGGCAATTTTTCTTTAAATTCTGGCATGATTCGGAGATACTGTTACTAATTTCCATTTATTATTATTTACTTTAGTTAATTAATTATTAATTAATTAAAGTGTGTAGTTAATGTAGTCACTTGTAGTCAGTTAGACTAAACTACAACTACACTGTAGTCAGTCTGTAGGTTGACTAAAACTACATGTAGTCAGTAAAACACTGACTACAACTGACTAAACTACAGTAACTACAGTCAGTGACTACAAACTATAGACTACATTACCAACCCTGCCTACTGCTAACAAATAGTAAGTTGATTAAAATTAAATGGACAAAGAAATGGCTAAAAACCTAATAACAGATTAATATATAGCTTATAAGACAAATGGTATAAAAAGGACTTTAATTAGATAATACAGGAGAGGAGAGAGCCTGTTATAAGCTGTGGGAGGCTCTGGACGAATTCCAGAGCCTTCTATAAGGTAAAACTAACAAATACAATAATGGAATAATATTGATCTAGACCATTCTTCATAGTCCTGCTGATATAATAGCTGACGTGGCTACTGTGGTGTTCTTGTCGATCCAGTGGGGCAGTAGCCCCACTAGATTCAAGGGGTTCCACCCCTCTAGAACACCAGAGAATTCAACTAGTAGTTTCAGGGTACGCAACTACACTATAGAGTACGCGGTATAAGGTGCTCAGTGGCTAGAAATCAACAATAATACAGTTAATAAGATAGTTTAAGCGTGACTAGCCTACTTAGCAGTTTACTATTAAGTTAAGATAATATAAGGATAACAGAATAGCTAAATCCTGTATATATTATTAAATAAAGCTTATAACTAAACTGTTAGCGACTTCAAAGTAGTATGGTTTAAAGAAACTTAAGTTTATATTATCTAGCTTAATAGCTAATTTTCGTGAAATAACTAATATTATTACTGTGATATCACATTTTATAATATACTTAAAGGTAAGATCTTAAATTAATCAGTAAATAGTAAATACAACAGGAGATATAAAGAGATATAATCTGAAGACAATTATTAGAATTAATATTATACTTTAAGTAACGTAAAGATTCTATAAACAGTAGAAAACACACTATAAACGGAAGGAACAGTTACTTACTTTGAACAGCAAAGCACTTCTTATAATTAATAAGATTACTTATGTAAGTGCAATGCTAAAAAGCGTTTTCATAGGTTATGTGAGGTAAGTAGTTAATACTATTAGTAAAAATAAAGTATTAACGAAACGAAAGAGCAGTAATAATATGACTTGACTAACAATAAGTGAATAAGGTAACAATTAACAGAAACAAAGCTATTATAACTAAAATTACTAATAGTATAAATGTAAGGGCTTTAGACAGATAACATCGTAATGTTAATGATGGAAACGAGAGAGTAAAGATATAAAAAGATAATTGTAAGGTATATAAGATTGAGTAAATGTAAGAAGAAAGAAGAAAAGTAAGCTTTAAAAGCTAATATAAAAAAGAAGAAAGAAATAGTAAAAGGTTAAAGAGGAGAAGAGGGTTTATAAAAGAACTAGAAAGTGGAAAATAAAATTATAAAAGTTAACTAACCTTAATAAAATGAAATAAACAGAAGCTACAGGGTAAATCTACTACTAGCTGTCTACTGTCAGGGTGTAGTTAGGGCGTTACTGCCCTGCTTACCCTTTTATCTATAGCGGCTCCTTAGGGTTTAGTTAGTATTAAAGCGCTTTTAGCTTTAGGTCAGCTCCATGGCGTTACCCTCTCCTTAATCTAGTCTTTTCCTACTGTCTTTAACTACTGACTTTGTTTATCACTACCTCTGGTTTTTTATTCCGCATATCTACCTTCTTCAATACACCTTCACCTTATGGCTTTTATCTGTACTTGCTGATATAACTAGGTAACCTCCGTAGTTCCACTTTCCTTTATTACATAATTACCATATAACTTCCGTCTAATCTTTCTGTTAAGGTTAGTTAACTTCTGTAGTTCTACTTTCTACCTTCCAGTTCTTTTATATAGTCTTCTCTCCTCTTTAGCCTTCTACCATTCCTTTCTTCCTTTAACCTCCAACTCTTAAGGCCTACTTACCCTACTCTTCACTTTATCTTATATAACCTGCAATTACTTCTTTATATCCTTACTCTCTTATCTTTATTGTTAACATTACTATATTGTCTATATAGAACCCTTACGTTCCGAACATCAGTAATTTCAGCTACGATACCCTTACTTTTATTAATCACTACCTTACTAACTTACTGTTAGTTAAGTTATATTATTACTTCTCTTTCATATCGCTAACGCTTTATTTAATAATAGCGTTAACTACTTACTTTACTTAGCTTATATAAACGCTTTTTAGCACTATACTCGCCTGGGTAATCCTGTGGAGTGCTTTACTATCTGGAGTAAGTAGCTGTTCCTTCTGGTTATAAGTTATTTACTAACTGTTTACAGACTCTTTATGTTATTCAAAGTATAGTACTAATTATAGCAAATATCTTTAAGTTATACGTTTTTACGTCTTCTTAACTCTATTTACTAATTATTAACTGTCTTACATTCCTAGTGTTAAGTACATTATAAACTGTTATCCTAGCTATCCGCTAATCTTATAAGCAGCTTAGGTTTAAAGCTTCTATATCCCGCTACATACGTTAAAATATCTTATTATAGCAATTCTTCCTTAAGGGACTTTCACTCTAATTTCAGTTAAAGAATTTTTCCAGTTTATCAGTTTCTTACTTAATACGTAAATTAAATAGATTATAATAACTTCCTTCTTATAACTAAACGTTACTAAAGCTTAATCCTTATTGAAATCTCTTGTTACATTACGTCCAGGGCTGTGATTTTAGTTCTTAGTATTTAGTATTAGTTTTAGTTTTTTTAGTTAGTTTAGTATTAGTCAGTTAGTTTACTAAATTAAGTTAGTCTTAGTACAGACTAAAACTAAACTTAAATACTAACAGGGTTAGGGTTAGCTATGTAATAATAAATTTGTACATATTAAACCTAAATTATATATTAATTATAGTTTAAAAAATAGTTTAATTACTAAGGTCTTATAGAAGATTCCAGTGAATTCTATCAGCTTTTACTAGATTCTACGACTTTCCCCAGGCTTTTATCTGCTTAATAATATAAAAAGTACATGGATTTCACTTAGTGAATAAGCTTTATAACTTATTATATAATGTATTAGTAAATAACTAGTACATTTTAGTTAGTTCTAGCTATATTTTACATGAATATAAATATCTTCTCTCTTTTACTTTTCTTTTCTTAATCATTTTTACCTTCATTATTAACTAAACAATACTATTACTAAATTGCGCATTACATTACTTATTTTAAATCCTATTTATATAAGGGCTTCTAACGCTTCTGGTAATTTAAAAATATCCCCAGCCAGTTCTATTATAATGAAGCTACCTACTGAGCCAGTAACACCAGAGTAAGATAGTCAACAAAATAGTTAGCAAAGTATAAAATTCTAAGTTTAATAAGCCTAGCTTTGAATTAAAAGATAATAATATATATATCTTTAAAATGGGCTTGTTTACTTATGTTTTACAGCTAATCGATTACGCTAAAAAACGGGAGTTACTAAAACAATGTACTACTTACTCTTATAAAAAAAGTAGAAAAAGTAGCCAGCTTTTAGTCTTCGAATTCCGTTGCTTATTACAAACTAAAACATCTTTATATAGCTTACAACAAAGAATTAAAAAAAACTAAGCTATTAAAATAAAATATATCATTAACTACTACTTTTACTATTACTACAGACTTCTTTCGAAAGCGGTTATGAACTAATACCATAGTTGAATTTAACAAGGACAAAGCTTATTATAAGATTTTTACTTTTATTATTAAAAATAAGTTATCTATTAATATATTAAACTCGGAATCCGTTGAAGATTTATTAAGTTATTATAATAAGTCTACACCTATTATAAATCACTAGAATATAAATGAAATACTTAATAATACTTTAAAGTAGCTTTAAATATTATTATTTGTCTTACACCGTAGGAGCTGAAAGCTCTGCCTATAAGGGCAAGCGGTCCCTCTACTGCTAACTATCTACTATCGGGGCGTGGTCGGGGCATTTCCACCCCGCCTACTCTTCTGTTTATCCTACTGAAATACATATAGTTTAGTCTCGACTACCAAACGCGGTAACAGGTTATAGGGTTATTATATATGGACAGTATAAAGGTTAGTAAATAAAAAGTAACTTACTTAATAAAACTGTAATTAGAATAATATAAGTTAGTATATATTAACTGTAACGGTAACTACTTAGCTGTCTATAAGGACTACCGTATAGTGCAAGAGTACTGTAAACGTGTTAGAGTAATCTTCCTTAACAAGCTTATAACGTACGAAAAATCGTATAGGGAAAAGAATAAGTAGAACTTAAACTTCACCCTTATCACTAAGTGTAAGCGTACCGTAACTTACCAGTTTACAGTTATATGGGGATACAGAAACTAAGTAGCTAATAAGAGAAGGTAAATCTTACAGGTTAAGGTAAGGAGACTTAATCTCTTAAAGAAAACAGGTATACTTAATAGTAACAGTATTATATAATACACGAAGTTATTAAGCCCTAGCAGGACCTTAGAGACCACACTGACCCTACCTAGATGACAGCCTATAAGAGCCTTAATAAAATTAATAATAACTAGTAATAGAGTTTAACAACTCTGATAACTAGCTATACATGACGACCTTGCAGGCCGTCACCTGGGCTGGGGCGGCCTGACAAATCCCCCGCAGAAGGAACAGTGTAGGAAGACAGTATATACGGTACTGCGCACTGGGCCGGGGGTGCAAAGACCCAAAGCCCCTCCGACTAATAAGGAGGTGCTTGTAACATGCCGAGTGCTCGCACCACAAGCGGGAGAGACCTTGCGAGCAGAGCGCTCGTAAGGTGCAGAGTGCTCACTCTACAAGCACTTGCCACACCACAAGCAAGGTACGAAGGAACCTCTTAGTTAGTTAGTATAAATAGCTATAGTTATACCTATAACTACTATAAGGGACTCTAGTCCCTTATACTAGTATTTAATAATTCATTTATATCCTACTATTCAGACTTACCTCTGTGCATTATAGTGACAGCGACCTACAATGACATTAAACCCCCTGTCTAGGAGTGCTAACTTAACAAGCCGTCTTCAGAACGCCCCCTACCTATTAGCGTCCTGCCATACGTTCTGTCTTAACCTACACCAGTCCTCTCAAGGCCTGTGTCAGGTGCAGGTCGTAATACTATATTACCACTTATAAGCAGCCCCTTATAAAATATTTAATAAAGTTAAAAGTACTATATTAGAATATTAATAATAAGGGCGTGAGATTTAATAAAGTGTTAAAAACATAAAGCAATTACAACCTAATAGTGATATAAGAAACACTTTAAAGCTAGTTTACCAGTACTTTAAGATATAGAAAAGGAGGGAAATTTAACATAATTTAGCATAGTAGGAGGGTAGTGCTATATGTTAGTAAACAACTCACTAACGTAATATAGATTATAAACTCTACCCTAAACTAGGTGTTAATAACGTTCAGCCACAGAGAGGAAGTTATTACAATCTATTTGATCTATATATTAAGTAAGAAATTAAATAACTAGGTTCTCCCCCTAACTGAAATTAGGGTGAAAGTGCCCTAAGGGAGAGTAGTTATAATAAGTGACTTTAGCATACATAACTTAGTGTAAGATAAGGAGGGACGTAGGACCCTTAAGGCTAAGCTCTTAGTAAGGTTAGTAGAAGATTAAGACTTAACATTAAAGACCCCTTTTAAGGAATTAACACGACTCAAATGTAAAACGGAGAAAAAGACAGTATAACAAACTACGTATAAGCAGGGTTGGTAAATTAGTCATTAGTCTTTAGTCATTAGTCTTAGTCAAGTCTAGTATTCTAGTTTTAGTCAAGGCTTTGACTAAACTAGGCTAGTCTTAGTCAAGGCCCTAACTAGACTAAGGTTCGTCTTAGTATACTAAGACTAGACTATTATTTGACTAATTTGACTAAAGTTTTAACTAATAAAATGAACATTCAGTATAATATAATACAACGACGACTCTAACGATGAAGATAAATTCTATATTCAGCCAAACGAAGAAGGAGAGTATAAAGCCTATTTATGTGAGCCTGTGGCTAATGAAAAGGTATTTATTTCATTTAATAATATTATTATCATTTTTATTATTATACTTATTACGTTTATTAG
>Ga0247780_1000329_pt1 | contig 47407 bp, 43 predicted proteins | sample UWRJL079202R5_FD_179927 | JGI IMG/M metagenome (GOLD analysis project Ga0247780, IMG submission 179927) | Plant litter microbial communities from Arlington Agricultural Research Station in Wisconsin, United States - UWRJ-L079-202R-5 | ecosystem: Environmental > Terrestrial > Plant litter >...
CGCCAGACGCCGTGTGTTTTCCGGGGCCAAGAGGGCCAGAACAAGTCTGAAAAGTATCCAGGATCGACCGCGACACGATTGGGGCGTTGACGAATGCAGGTGATCCACCCAGCGAGGCCAAGGACTCGGTGGGCAGGAACAAGCCCCCGGTTACTTGGCGTCCGAAGCGTCAAGCGAGACTGCCATTGCTCGCCCGGTGCTGGTCGATCCCGCTCGTTGACGTTGGTCCTTCTTGGGATATGCTCGCATGAACCGATGACATCACTCGGCAGGGCCTCCCGTCGAACTGTTCAAGTTGTCTGTGCGAGGTTCCCACGCAAAACTTTTGACATTGATGGGAGATTTGAGGATTTGAGGCCGATGCGCGAGCAGGGAATGGGCGATTGAGACCCTGAAAATCCTGACCCTCAAATCCCCAGGCAGGTATCCCCCATCTGCCGTGTGTAGCGAGCTCCCGCCCTGCTTCTAGGCCGCCCTGAATGCCGTGACTGCCGATTCCACGGAGCATCCTCTCGGCCTGCCGGTCGGGGAGCACTGGATTCCCATCGTGTTGGTCACCACCGGGTTACCCTTTCTGTCAAGGCTTGCAGATCTCCACGGTGTGCAACCCCGCACCCTCAAGGTGAGCGGATTCGCACGAGTAGCAGGTATCCTTTGCGACCACAGAAATTCAGGGCGAGCCACATATCGAACTAGAATGATGATGATAAGCTAAGATGGGCCCATTCAGAATGCCCTCTCAGATTGCAGATCTAAACCAGGGTCCCCCCGAAATGGCAAGCGCTACCGCTGCTGAGTCGCACGCGTTCCCGCAGCAGGGCGCGCCGCTTACGACGGTATTGGCCAAAGTGGTGGACACATAGGTACTTCGTCCCCGCCGGCCGTGACACGGGGCCTTAGGATTTCCCACTCCCGTCATCCTCCGTGTCAGCAGTCAGCATTTTATTCTTCCCACGATCGAACAAGGCAGGATTTAGATCCATGTGAGTTTACACAGACAAGCCACCACAGCGTCTGCGCACAAACCCCTCTCTTCCTTTCTCATCTCGCGTTAGCCATCAAGATACTCCCAGTAGGATCTTTTCTAGACTGATCCTGTTGCCCACCTATCTCTTTCCTCTTTGGCCAACATTTTGTTGATACCAAGCGGTCCGCAAAGGAGAGAGCTGGCACTGTCTGTTCTCAGCTCTTTCCTACGACCCATCTACAACATATTCTTCCTGTCACACCTCTATTGCTCGGCTATCACTCTACGCTCTTTTTACTGACTGAAGCATCGCCTGATCCTCAACTTTGCGGCGCCGGCGAAGTGCCCTGCAGGATCAGCGCCCGCCCTCATCAACGTTAGCGGTAGTCAGCGCCAGAGCAAATTCCTTGACCGCCCACGACCATCTCGCACCCACCTAAGGGATCGTTGCCCAAAGGCTTTGACTGTCAGTGCCCACCTGTTTCATCCATTCTGAAGGTCCCTCCAGTCCAACCCCGCCCACCCAAACAAAATGCGTGAATTTAAACCAATCAAAAAGACTTCTCCCCTCATTCGCTTACCCTCATCCAACCACAGCCATTTTTTTAATCCCATCACCAACTGAACTACCAAACCTGCAGATTCATCCGCCCGAACTCCAACAAAATGGGGCCCCACCGTCACCATCCAATCTCCTCGATGTTACTCACGTCCCAACATAATGCATCGGTTCACAACCCCCGTAAAATACGGCGACATGTATCGCGACCTCGACCGCTTTTTGGTTCGTCCACGGCCCACCTTGTGTCGCTGCGGGCTTCAATCGCCTCTATCACCAAGCGCCATGTGGCGCGCCTGCGGATTTGTTCCAGAAGGCGAATGAGATCCATTCTAAGAAAGCATCTCAAGAGGCTGAGGCGGGGGAGATCTCGCGTAGAGTAAAATGACGTTGCGCGCATCGGCCCTGACCGCTCTTCCCCGCGGATGGGTGACGGTGGGTTTGGTTGGTCGGTCGGCAGGGCGGCCTGGGGCGGTGTCGTGATGCCTCACGCGATGGGGTGAGGACGGCCGCAATTGAGGTGAGGAGTTAAGATGATGTTAAAACTAAAAATAGGCACAATATGAGACTTTACTTCATCTTTTGCGGGGGTGATGCTGCGACAGTGACGACGATCTTGGTCTTAGGTTCTGAGTGGCACGTGTTTGACGTGGAGAAGAGGCCTGCCATTCAGCCCTACGGTCCCCCCTACAGTACCCCAGTGGATTGTATCGAACTCGCTAAATATAGCGGCGGGGACCCCGCCATGTCTGAGCCGACCGGGCCTAGGAGGTGCCCTGACAAGATTTTGCAGCGCATCACCCGGTGTTCTAGTTCAGTTGAAGATTCTATTCGAGCTTCTCATGCGTCTCGCATCTTTTGCTAGGCTCGTTTGGCGGATAAGACATTGCGCAATAGCGTTGAATGTGGAGTCGTGATCCAAAGCGGACAGCGGGGCCAGCGGGTTAGGGGACGGGAATGCCCTGTAAGCAGGCCCGAGACTTAACAGACGTCAGTGCTCGCTCGTCTAGGTCTGTCGCCCCGTGTGCCATGTGGGTTCTAGAAAAAGAAACAGGTCGCCATGAATACGCTAAGTCGAAGATATCGAGGCCGAGACAACGGTTTTGCCTCTGCTAATGCGTGGTTCTCCCTGATCTGGACGGGAGTGAATCCCTCGCAAGGGTTAGGATGCCCCCTGTAGGTGCCTGTAGTCAGGACCGAGGAATCCGATGTTCTAAAAGCGGATTTTGGGACTCGGGTTCGCCTGAACGAAGACGAGGCTCAAAATTTGATGGCAAAACACTGGTTGGCGGCATTGGCGTATCTCCAAGGGCGGCTTTTCTGATGCAGTGAAGCCCCCAAAAAAAGCCGAGCAGGGAGGGCGGTCGGAGAGGATTTCGCAACGTCGGGAACAAGGGGAACAAGACGCGCAGCGGAGCCTGATGCTATCTCCGAACAGTGGCAAATCCTGCGTCGCATGGAGGCAGCCCATGAACACAAGACAGGCTTGGCAAGGCTTGACAGCGTGGTCACAGTCATTTACTCACTGATTCGACACTGTAATCCCCGGCCCACTTCTTCAATTATTTCTGGCTCGCTGTCTCAATCCAGGTCGGTAGGATTTCGAGAACCCGAACCCCAGGCCCCTCTGCCCCGCGATAATTCCGCTAAAGGCATAGCACCTTACCAGCGCAAGCAAGACGACGCACCCGGCGAATCGACATCCAAAGATTTCCGGTGCCCAGTTTGATGCTCGAAAGACTGAGTGTTCGTTGGGTCGACCACTCACTTTCGAAGTTTACTCAGCTACTTTACAGGACGCGAGTTCTTGACCGCGATTCCTGGTCCTTCCTAATTCGCACTTCCAAAGTTGCGCCCCTAGAGCGATTGAGATGCGGGACACACTCTCCCTGCGGAGCGGTTCGGAAGCCCGGGTGAAGTATTTGGCCATGCAAAAGTCGAAGACGGCAACCTTGACCGCGACCGGGTGCCAGTCGTGTCCCTCCACTGTTAAATTTACCCCTGTCAATACCGGGAGCCCCCCTAAGGACAGTGCCCTTTTTCCTCTGCTATGCCTCGTCTCGGCGGGGGTGTGAAAGGTGTGCACGCACCACTTGCCAACTCATCAGACCCCGTTTTCATCCCCGTATTGGTTTGCTACCCGCACGCTCAGATGTTCCGCGTCACCGACTCAGTGGGAAAGAAGCCTTAGTGTGGGGTGGTCGTATTCGAAGAGACAGTTACACCAAGAGGGTGTGCGCCTAGCACCCAATAGGCACTTGAAGACCAGGTCCTAGCCCAGTCTTTGAACATTGGCACATCTCCAACGCCAAAATGGGGATTACAGGATTAATAAAACGATAGGGACACCCCTACGGCTTGCGCAGGGTCGACGAAAAAGGGTTTCGGTGCGTTAGCAATTGAATCATGACTTTGCACTATGCCAAGCGAGATCTCAAATAACTGCAAAACGACGCAACGACCGGGCAACCCAACCCGCTGGCGACTAAGCTTGTTTGATGAGCTTTTTGCACTCACCCCCTCCCTGGTTCTCATGCCCCTTCTTGACCTTCCACCCTGTCCGTTTCTGAGCCGCCGGGACTTGACATGTTCTCAGATGGCCGACCAGACGATAGTAGATGCCACTTGAAGAATATTTCTCTGCAGAGTAGTGCCCAGAGGTTAGGTATAAAAACTCCGGATCCCCCAGTCCAGATCGGACCCATCACAGCCCAGAGCCAGAGCTTTGCACATTGCTACAACATCTGCACTGCCTGCTGGTCTATCAACAAGATCACAGCACTCGCCTCAACTCTTCAGCCGTTATCCCTCGCCCAAAGCTCAGGTAATCTTCCAGATTCATCGAGACATCCATGTCCTCGTCATCACACAACACCAATAACAATCCAAGAATCCCAGCAAAGTACGGTACGATGCGGTCCGGTGCGGAGCTCTTGTCCGCTAACAGATCTAGCCGTGCTAACACTGATCTGCTCGGAATCGGCAGTTGGCCTGTTAGCACACGTCGGCCCCACCCCGGCGCCGAACTGTACACAATGCCCGGAGCTAGCAGTGCACCCCCGCATCATGATCCCAACTTCGCGGGCTATGGAAAAATGTGACGTTCCCCCAAGTGATCGCAGGAATGAAGCCGCTGACACGCTTCCGTCGCCAGGACCATCCAACTATACATCCCGTCGATTGCATCTCGGTCTGTGCAAACCCCCACTACCAATTACACGGATTCAAATGCATCATCCCACGCCAGCTCTCCGCCGTTCGGGAACACCAGGTGAGCTTGACAAGCGCCCCCCACATCGATTATTTGGTTTCCCCTGAGTTCACCCACGCTGACGCGCGCAATTCTCAGGACGGCTCCTAATACGACGGGAATGAGCTACTCGCTCAGCCAATACCTTGCGCAGTCTGTAATTGCCGATGCATCAATCTATGGCCGTTTTCAGGGGGGGCGATGATGATGCAGCCTCAGTGAGGCGTGGCTGCCAGACCGGATGGGCTGGGCGTGGGTGTCGAATCAGGTCTAGTTGCTGGCGGAATATGACCTAAAAATGGGGTAAAAACATATCAATTCTCTCTTCTCTTATCGACCGGTGTAGTAGAAGTTTCTTGAGCGATCAGACAATGTCCAGACGAGTCCGTGGCGTTCAGATTCCGCACCAGTAAGCTATAAATGTAGTTCATGATCTGCCCTTAGCGGATGGTGGGGTGAAAACAATCGTCTGTGCTACCAAGCTGAACATCAGGCGCACGGCGAAAAAAGGCCGAGCGCGCTTTTGTCGCGTGAGTCGGGAGGGCGGAGATGGAAGGGGTTTGCATCGCTGTCCCACGGGCGGCCGCTTGGCAGTACGCGGAAAGTTGCCGAGGTCGAACTGGACAATGGTGGCTTTCCGTCTGAGCACACTCCTGCCACAACCGTGGCCTCGGCACCGCACAGATCGTTCTAAACGGCCCCTCGGCAGCCGAGTTGCCAAGAGGACTTGGATTGCGCCACTCTTCGGGTGGTTGTGTTGCGCCGAGCCATGCGGGATTAGCATCAGGCAGTTGCGTCTAGCAGCCTTGCAATCATCAGCTCGAAAACTTCCTCAGCCATACTTTAATTCCCATAGAAGTCCGACAAGTCGCAGTCTTGCGCAGTCTCGAACCTCCCGTAGGGATTGTAATAGAAGGCTGAGTTGATATTTCAATGGTATCATGTAGGTGCGGGAGGTTTGGGAGAGTCGCTACTTTGATGTCGCAGAGTCGGTTGTTCTGTGCAGGAAAAGAGGGTGGTGGTGACGGAAGTGATTGCGCTGATCTGGCGAACGACTGGCGACCGTGCTTGTGGACCCACCTTTCACACGACAGGGGCAATCGTTTGCCTCTTAATGCACCCGGCGCCCTCTTTGCCGGGAAAGCGACCAGTTGGGCTACTAAGCCGAAGGCAGTCAGCAGTGGGAAGCGAAAAGATTATCCAATAGCGGAACCAGCGGAGCAAGACTTCCAGGCTGATGTTTGGTGGACAGCGATGATCTGAGTGACAGGGTTCAGGGCCTTCTGCAGGCGTGCGCATGCCCTCGGTAGCGCTTTGGCATTCCATTCCCGTCGGCGCCCAGAGCCCCGAGATGTTCCTCCCACCAAAGGAATTAAGCCAAACCGCCAACCGCAGGCTTCACTTCACACCTTCGGGCCGTTAATTCCATTTAGTGTATCTTTGCGGCTCAAATACGACTCTCCAATTCGCATCTTCCCTCCGTCTCGCCAGGATCTCGTCACGCCCTGTATGCATCTTGCGGGGCAGGACCGCTCTCCGCAATCCTCCGGAACAGATCCTTACTGTAGTTGGTGGGGTTACGGAGAGCATTCCATTTCACTCGCAGGTCATTGCCAGCCCAGTATATGAGAGGTTATGAAGCCTCTTGGTTGATCAAGAGCATCCACAGATACTCGCTGACTAAAATGACGTGAACTATCAGTCTATGGAACATTTATGAGCCAGGGACACCTTGCGGAGGGGACGCTGCTGGTCTGGCTGGAAGTAATTAGTCTGTGCTGTTACATGCCGCCCCTCCGCAAGCTTACCAAGATAGAACCCCAGTAACACCGCTGCCACCTGAAAGGTGTACAGGGATCAACCCAGCACGATCGAGTCTCTGTTTGACGACATGCCTTCAAACTCCTTCCCATTCACAGCCCAACGCCAGCGAGAAGATCAGATTACCCCCCTGCGCTGTAAAATTCTGTGAGGTACATTTGTAGCCGCGGTTCGGATTCCCCTTCTGGATGGTCTCAGGACCTAGGAAGTGCCGTTGGGAATCTTTTTTCGCTTTGCTAAGCCCCGTCTTTGATCCTCACTAATCTTGCTGCCCGGGGGCTTGGCACGCATTCAGACAGCCAAATTTCACATATCGAGACATGTACCATTACCTATGAAATGCGAGAACAACAGTTTCCCTTCAAATTCGAGTACCGAAAAAGCGTTGCGACATAATGGTGCGAGTAGTTAGCTAGATAGAGCTAGATGTATATACTAAGTGGGAGTGCGCGTCAACAAGCCGCTCCAAGTCGTGTTTTCGCTGGCTAGCAGGTACGGAGCCCCAAGCACAGGCGAGCCCTCGCCTTAATTGCCACTGCCCGGGCGCGAGAAGAGTAGGCCTGGCGCCCATTAGTTCAGTGCTACCCCCTTTTTTGCACCTAGAGAGTCGGGCCACAGACCTGGCCAATTGCATCGAACACAAACAACAGGAGCGACTGGGCGATTGGACTGGTTTGGCCAAGTGAATCACCCGGCAGGCACGGTTCACGCTGCTCTGTGGAAGCCATTGTTCAAACCGACCTCGGCGAAATGTCCTCTGGGACGGTACTCATGCTCATGTTATTATAAGGCTCCGTCGGGTCTGGATCAAAATTACTGGGCTGTATACGCTCTGCTACGAATTTCTCATTTGCCTGATGCACCTCACCTCGACCTCCCGGTAAAGCCGCTACCAGGTGTTTATCGCATTCCCCCGCTCCTATACGGCCGTGTCCCCTTCCATATCCCCCTTTCGCACCGTTTTCGCACCTCACTCCTCGGTTTCCCATTCCCACCCGTCGCCCTGTCGGCTTCCCGCGACACCGCTTCCCTGTAACTCCTCTAGCACCGGACCTCATACAGAGTATATGCATATCCCTTTTATTCACTCCTCGCTTTCTAAGGTTGCTGACGAGTCGTAGACTCCTAACCGGACGTGACCCAGCACCTTGACTTTTTTTTAAACTCATAGAGCCTGGCCGAAGCGAGCGACGACACAGGAGAGTTTGGGGCTGTCTGAGCGACAGGGATCTGCTTTTCTCCCAGCGTCACCCCACCACACGCCTCGAGCTGCCCCTCACCACCGGCCCCTCCAAAGAATGGGGAATTCAAGATCTCGGATTGCATTAGTCACGGATCACCGTCCGATCTTCTCCGCCGCCGCAGCGCTCTGACTTTTGCGACCGATACCACCGCCAACACAACGCAAGTGGTTTCGAACCGTTTTCTCGCCTTACTCTATCATGACATCCAAAAATCCGGCTCATCGGTCAGTGCAAGGGAGCCTCACTTGTGAGTTTTTATTTATTTCCAGAGAGTTTCTAAAGGATGGGGAAGAGGCGATGCCACGGATAAATGATGTGCAGACGTTGTATGGTGGGCCGCTGCGTAGCCGTTTCGAGGATCCTTGCAGAGAGAGACCCATGACCGTTACCCCCAGCTCCTCAACAAGACTCAAATCTCGTTCTTTCTAATCCCTTTGCACCCTACCCCAAAGGCGGAAAGCAAACAAACTGGGGGCCTGGAGAGCAGGTCGTTACGGCCAAGAAATGAAAGACCCTTGTCGGCGTGCCTGCGCAGGTTCAGAGAAAAGGACATCGATATTCCGTACCATGCCTGTCTGGGTTGGTCGCAAGGTCCTGGTGCCGGGATCAGGAGAAGGCAGGTCAGGTACTATCCTCCCTGGCAAAGTCTGCAGGGCAGTGGGAAGGCTCCGGAGTCTTGGCACGGCACAATACGCCCGTTACCCTTGTCCCCCCTGTCCTCCTGCTGCCCATGGCACCCCTGCCGCCCTGGCCCGACCGGGTGCCGGGCAGGCCCAGTAACAAATGCACAACCACCTTACTCTGTCGGTTCCTTTGGGCCAGGGCTCCTTCATTTTGACGACTCGGCCGACAATGTTGCCTTTCCACAACAGTGACGGCCGACCACCAACTCAGCTTAAATATCACCTCAAGTCCCACCTCCTGGCATCTGGTATGCACCGCCCACTTTGTCCATCTGTAAGAACTCAAACCAATGTGTTGGTAGTCCTACACTCGCAGTCAACCGAGAACTTTGCCTGCTGTCCACTCCCATTTCACCCACACTTTGACACTAATAACCCTAACCCTCTTCTTCAACAATGTCGGTTCCGGCACCGTCCCCAAACCTTTCCAGGAACACATTGTATGCATTGTTTCTGTCAAACACAGCCCGTCTTTTTACTGACAGTTTATTCATCAGATATCCCCAAGTTCCGGTCGTTCCCGCGGTGGGTGCTTTCTTGGCGCAGGACCCGCTCACCGACGCCACGGTCTACGGCCGGCTTTCGGATGCGCCTTCCAAGCCGGACCGTTACAGCCGCGTTGAGGCTTACACATCCCGGATGGAGGGCAAGATCCAGCAATTCAATACATTATTCAGCAAATAACTTGCCCTGGCCCTGCAAACAGTTATTGGACAGCGTACTACCCCCCATTCACGGCCAACACTCCAGCACCAACCAACACCGACAATCGGCATCCTTCCAACCCCTGCACACAATCCCCGGCCATCTCCGCTCCCGCGATCCCATCCCAAGACACAAAAAAGCCATTATCCCGTCTCCGATTGGTCGCACAGCCACATTGAACATTGACACGGTCGTTGAAATAAGGTCTGACGAGTGAGATCAAAAGGTGGAGCTCATCCGATCGATTGGCGAGGTTCCCATTTCGGTCCGTTGACCGTTAGGCCGTCATTAGCGGCGGCGCACAGTCCCGATTCGGACCCCTGGAGATCCGGAGAAGGTCTCCACCGAGCTAGATTCAACAACATTGCTCGTAGGTTATTTTAACGACGTGGGAGCAATGTGGGACACTTTCTAGTGGTTGGATTAATGCGTCGCTGGTTCTGGTTGTTTTGGTTTTTGATGACGGCTAGTCCGCAATAGAGTCCTTTTCTTCTTGTCTAATCGAGAACGGTTTCAATCACTTGGCATAGGCTGGACCTAACCCCGGTGACGTGGACCGAATAATGCAGGACAGCAGAATACGGATAGAAAAAAAAGAAAATCCATTTGAGAGCGGTTAGTTTCTTAATGGTTCTAAACATACCTTCACCACAAGCAAGGCCAATACTATACCAAACGAAATCTATTGTCTAAGCCCATCTCTACCCAAAGCCATGCAAACTATGCACCCAAACAAAAGAAACCACCAACAAAATAAATCCCTCTCACGTACTAACACCCCACTCTCCCACCATGCCTCCCCCCATCCCATCCAACCACCCCCTCCGTCCCGTCACAACCCCCTGATCCTCTCCAACCTCGCATACGCCCCCAAATCCCTCCTCTCCTTACACCACCTCCAACACGCCCCTCCCACGTCCATCCGTAACCTCCACCCGTGCGCCATGTTCCAACAGCACAACCAGCGCAATCTTCCTGCCCAGCCGTGCCGCAACCATCAGCGCCGTCTCGCCTTCCCGATTGCGCATCTCCAGCCTCGCCCTACCGCGAATCAGCGTCTCAAAAATGGCCTGCAGCGTCTTGTTCTTGTCGTCGGCCGTGTCGGGCAGATGCGTGATAAAGGCGATGAGAAGCGTCACGCCGTGGTGCGTGTACGCGTTTGGGTCGACGGTTGTGATGAACGAGGTGAGGTGGCGGAGCCGGGTGGAGAGGGGGCTTTTTGAAGGCGCAGGGGATAGGTCGCGGGTGGGGGAGGCCTTGCGTTTGGGCGGGAGGGTTTGGGTATCTGGCTAGAGGTAGGGGTTGGTGGCGGAGGATAGGACGAGAGGGGAGGTAGGCTGGGAAGAGGGGGGTTGTATTGAAGGCCGAGGGGCGGATGGCGTGGAGGGGGTTGAAGAGTGCTAGGAGAGTGGCGAGGGTCGAGGGGGGGAGGTCCAGAGAGTGGACGCAGTAAAGAAATTGCACTCGTAGTGGTCGGTGAGGTACACGGTCGTGGGGGACGTGTCTTGGATATGGCGAGAAGTTGGCCGAGCGGGGAGATGGGCGTGAGAGAGGCGAACCACGAAGGGTGGAGCAAGTGGAGGAAGGTCTGGTCGCCGGTATTGATAAGAACAAGGGAGAGGGAGAGCGCTACGACGGCGAGAGACAGAAGTCCGTCGTGGTAGTCTTCGTGAGACGCGAGGACGTGCAGAATGGTGTTGCCGAAGGAGTCGCGCAGGGCGAGATTCGCCGGGGTTGGGTTGTCAAGGATGTGATGGGCGCGACTGTCTAGCTCGCCCTTCGGGAGGAGCCATGAGTCGGGAGGCTTGGATACTTCCTCCACAACGACGCACCAGCACCCTCTGCCGTGGCTTTGGCCGGAGAAATCGGCGCAACTTCGGGTGTGTGCGGTGGTAAAGTTGCCGGGGAGGGCAAGACCCGGCTCGGGGAAGTCTTCATAAGGGCCCGGACTGGAGCGCTCGGGCTGCTCAGGATGCTCACTAGGGTCCACCGAGGGACGGCGCGACAGAGTGTCGTCCTCAAATTCAGATCCGCTCGAGATGGTGAAGTGGTAGAGCAGGGTTGAGACCTGCTGAGCATAGTCGGTTGAGCATTCTGAGAGTCGTGCTCGAATCTGGCGAAGCCTGGATGAGTTGGAGTCACTCCCGGACGCATCCTCGCTGTCTTGACCCTTGGTTCTGGTCGGGATCAGGAGGCGACAAAGACCCCCCGGTGGGGGTGACATGGGTCTCCTAGACGACGAAAGATCCAGAGACGCGGTGTTTCTGCTGGAGCTAGAGGTCGATGAAGCATCGGCGCTGGACACGATTCTTATTGCTCAAGGCTGTTAGAACCGTCTAACACTCTCATGGGCAAGCGTACCTCGGGCTCCTGCTTCCTCGGGCTCCTGCTTCCTCGGGCTCTTCTGCAACCTGCGTCCCTTGATTCTCCTTCGACGCCGAATTGTAAACTCGACTAGGCTGCCGATCAGCTGGTCTATGTCGGCTCGAAACTCTGGCCTAAGATAGGGGGATCATTGTCGAGTATCTTGTGGATCGTCTTTTGCGCCGAGTTTTTGCTGTCCGCGTTAGCTTCGCCTAGCATCGGCCGGCGCACCTACCATGGGCGAAAGACATCGTCCTCCAGCACGCTGATAATCTTCTCGATCAATAGCGCCGTGTAGACATAGAGCCTTGCCAGTCTGCACAACCGCGAGGCAGCCCACTGCGGAGGGCGTCCAATTCGCGATCCCCGGGGAAGCTCTGGCCGTTGGCGATGCCATCTCGATGCTACTGCTTGACCTCTCTCAGCGTGGAAGCATCCAACCATTGTCGACAAGTGGATGAAACATCATACACGCCGCGTTCTGGTAAGCTAATCGCGTGGTGGTGTGCAGGGTGTTATTGATAAAGCTTCCGCTTTATAGTCACCCCTATCCGTCAGAAACCCCCCCTCCTAACTAGAGATGATCCTGTGAATTTCAAGGTCTTCACTAGCAGTGTGTTCGTGCCTATTCACTCCTATAGGCCAACTTTGACCGAGTAGTATGAGAAGGTCCAGAAAAGGCTCAAAGGAATGTATAGCGATACAGAATCGCATATTATTCACGCAGCGGAGGATGCTCAGTATTACAAGGACGACAAGAAGTGATTATCACACTGATTAGCACACGTGATTTTGCGCTTAATTTGTTTGACACGTCAAGGGCCCTTATCGCCACCCTATAAAAGGCAGTGTAAAGAGATAAAATTTGCCATTTTGTTAATTAGCATTTTGCTTATCGCAATCTGTAGTTGAGTTAGAAGGGATGTCACTTTTATATTAAGTTAGTTAGGCTGTTGCTAGGGAATAATAGTTGCCATCACCATTATGGCATATATGTAGTTAATTATACTGAACTGGTGCGGTGACGCACCATGAAAGAACCCACAAAAGGAACCACACCTACAGGAACTCGCAGTTGGCCTGGAAGGCCGACTTCCAGGTTACTGGACCTCCGATCGGAGGGACACGAATACAATTGACATAGAAAATCAGAGACGTACCTAGTATAGGACGGAGCCTAGCATGAGACGGAGCCTAGCATGGAACAATAAAGGAAACGCGACCGCGGACTAGGTCATCTTCCTTCAATCAGCGGGCTAGAGAGTCACTGGTCTTCCTCTGGGAGGTTTTCGTGGTGAAATTGTCGGATGTTAATTGAAGGAGGGCACGGTTCAAAGAACCGCGCGGCGCAGCCCCTTTTTGAGAGAGGCACGCGCCAGAGAAAGCATCGCTACGTACAAAAACGGTTACAGTGATATTACAGAACTGAAAAAAGAACAACAGGGTCGACCTGAACGAGCGCCCCGAGTCAATATTCCTTAATGAATGCGATTGGTTTTACGGAAACTATTAATCCTCATGATGTGATTATGGGTACTCAAAAATTCCCCACCTACCCATGGGTAATTCATGGGTACCCACAAATACCCATGGGTAATTGGAGGGCCTAGGATTACCGATATGGCGATCCACAATCGAGATCTTCTGCCACCCGATTGCATCCAACCCGGAACGCTGCAGGAATCCTTCCACAAGAGGAGTAGTCGCTTGGCTTGCAAGGACTTTCGGCTTCCACAAGGCTTCGATGTCTGCGCGCCGAGATTGCTTGCAGCTGGTCCGAGCGTCCTTCTAGAAGCCTTCGATTATGCTGCTCGTCGCGCTCCTTGCTTTCCCTTTTGGGCTGGCCGGCGTTGCTGTCTTGGACCTCCAGACAAAGACACAATATCAGGCAGCGGATGACTGATGTTTCGTTGCGATGATGGCGAGCCCGACGGAGGTGTCGAGGTAAATGTGGCTGACTCTGGACTCGATTCTTCTTGCTTGGAATAGAGTTGGCATTGTCGGGGAAGTCGACATTGGGCGCAGCGTGCTGCAGTCGGCGCATACTTTAACCGATTCACTTCGCTCGCCAATCTCTCCGAAAGAGCATAACTTTCCCACGCCAACAATCGAGCAGCACCTATCACAATTCAACCTATGCACTCTGCGGATAAATTAAAATCAATTCTCTGGCTTTTCTTCCAACATATATACGTCTATCTCACTACTTCAGCAGATATGTTCACTAATCTTTGCTTTGCTCGCCGATCCCTCATTCGATCAATCCAAAGAGCCTCAGCATCAGGACCTCCTGCACGGGCGCCGTATGGCCAACGCTCTGTCCAATGAAGACCTACAGCTTGGTCCCATCGCCATAAATATGTTGCGTGTACTACGCGCTCGGCGTACCCGTGACATTGCGCGCCAACGACACGCCGAGCACCGCAGACCACTACTTGAGCGCCTCATAGCCGCACTGGGGCCTGACTAGGAAGTTGGCCAGTCCGTGGTAAATCTGCATGCGCGAGCGTCTCCCGGTATACCCGAGGTACAAGTTGTGCACAAACTTGGCCTACTGCTCCGGGGTGTGCTGTAGACCCTACGCACACGTCTGGTTGGCGCCCATGGGCGTGGCTGTCGGGCTGCCGGCAAAACACGCATCTGTGTGATAGTCGCGTCAGCCACTTGCTTCCCCGCTGACATGCCGGTGGACGGGGGGACAACTTACGTGCAGTCCCGGAGTAGGCAGCACCGGCCTCAAACACGTCGGGGTAGCTCCCCGCCAGGACGTTGGTCATCATGCCGCCCGACAACGACCCCATGACGCAGACCTTGTCCTTTTTGCCGTTGTACTTGTCGAGCGTGTACTTGACCATGTTGACGATGCCCAGCGTGTCGCCGCCCTGTCCGTGCGTGAGTGACGCCGGGTTCTGCACGTCCCAGCAGTTGCTCTGGTTCGGCGTGCCCGGGAAGATCAGGATGAAGCCGTTCTGGTCCGCGTACGACGGCAGCCGCGTGCTACGGAGCCACTGCTCGCCGGAGCTGCCGCAAGAATGGAGCTACGTTTGGTAAAGGGGTGTAGAACAGCAGCGGCGGGAGTGGGACTTCGAGGACGAGACGGCTGATCTCCTTTGCAGATGGTGAGCACACTGGAGCCTCGATACTTCCAACTGACACCAAATTTGCGCCTGCGCCGCCCGGTAACGCAGCAGGCCGATTTGTCGGCATCCTCATGAGTGTCTCGGAGGTCGTAGGGACGCAGGCTTGGGACGATGCGTTAGGCGAGAATCTCTACGTTATGGAGAATCATGCGCCCATCATTCAGCATGTTGTCACCAAGTTCCATCTATCAACAAAGGTCACCAGGATCGAGACCATCGGAGACGATCCCAAAGACCCGAAAGTGCTTGTCCGCACCGAAAACTCGACGTTCGAATTTGACGAAGTCGTCGTCGCAGTCTCGCTCTGGTGCCTCCAACGTTCTCAGCTTGACTTCTCGCCCCCCTTACCAGACAGAATCCAAACCGCCATCTCGAACGCCTCCTACAGCAGCCTCGAAAAGGTCTACATCACATTCCCCACCGCATTTTGGGACGGACCCAACCCCAACCCGACTTCCTCCGACGAGCCATCAACCGCCTTCCCAGCCTTCGCTCACTTCCACAACTCCGAACCATACGTTCCCGAATACCGACGACACTGGTCCATCGAGACGCTCCCCCTCTTCTCTCCTCGGGTGTTCGGCCCCCACGCCAAGCTCACTCTCCTTATCTACACGCACGACCTCTTAGCAGAGCACGTGAGGTTTCTCATCCGCGGGCTTGACCCCGACAGCGAAGCGTGCTATAACGCGCTCAACACCTTCTTCAAACCGTATTACTCGCGCCTTCCTCACTATGTTGGGTCCTCGCCGGGGTGTGTACCGTCTGGCTTCTTAGCGACGGATTGGCATGGGGATGATCTCGCGGGGAATAGGTGGTATACGAACTTTCAGGCGAGTAGCCGGGAGAGTTTTGAGGAGGGTGAGGGCGAGTGGGTACGGCTAGATGAAGATGTTAGGGTTATGAGGGGGTGTGTTCCGGAGAGGGGGTTTGGCTGGCGGGGTAGCATATGGCGCCGTTTGTGGGGTTGGGGACGACGAGGGCTAATGGGCTGGTTAGACATTTGAGTGGGAGTAAGGAACGCCGAATGTCGTGAGAAGTAATGGAACCAGTGTGTTTGTTAGTGCATTAAATTCATTGCTGTCTGAGCAAGAGCCGTTCCTGTGTTGTGGATATCTTGCCGCACCGAGCATGCCGCTGCACCTTATGGCCGGAGCTTCACATTTCCATGTTAAAAATATGCATCTGGAACTGTGGAAACAACGCAGACGTGCTTATAACTAGCTCTACAGTGCTATATAGTGATAACTGTAAGGTTATAAATACGGCCTATAACCCTAAACACTATAGCTAAACTAAACACATCCTATTACAGTTCAAGGGAGTTAAATTGTGTGTTTTAAAAGGCCACATTACTGTAACTTACATGCTTACAAAGGATATAGCAGCTGATAGCCTAACAAAAGCCTTAAGCTCTGTTAAACATAAGGCTTTTCTAACCCTCCTTAACCTCCACAGGCTTAATCAAGACCTGTAATAGCTACAGAGGGGGAGGGACTTGGTCTTAGAGGCTAGAGAGGGGCCGTTAATTTCTAACCACTAAGTACCCTATACCAGGTACCCTGTATCGTGTACCCTGTAAGTGTAGTTACATATCCTAAAACCACCAGCTGAATCTTCTAGAACCCCAGAGGGCTCTAGAGGATTTCAACCCACTCCAGGACCCCTTGGGGCTCCTGGAGCACTCTAAACCTTCTGGAATTCAGAGGGATGGAACCCCTGGAATCCAGTGGGGCTACTTCCCTACAGAATTAACTAGAATACCATAGAGCTACGTAAGCTACTACGTCAGCATTAACTATGAAGAATGGTTTAGAACAATACTATTCCATTATTGTATTAGTTAGTTTTACCTTATAAAAGGCCCTGGAATTCTTTCAAAGTCTCCCACAGCCTATAACAGGCCCTCTCCTCTCCTGTATCTAGTTCTAGTTAAATAAGCAATTCTACTCCATTCCAGTCATTGTATAAGGCACTACCTTCCGGATCCTCTTGTTTCCAACGTTAATATTCGCTGTGAGACCCTTATTTACAGTGGCACTGCCCTGTAATTCAGGCTTTTGTTTGCTTCCTACAGTGCCTACAGCACTGTAGCCGGCTTAGACCAGTACTCTAAGCTACAGCTGCTATACCACAGCCCTATAGATTCCTAAAGTTTAACAGTACAAAATACCTTTTATCTTCTAACAACGTCTAGTAGTAAAGGCATCTTCTAAATATCCCCAGTATCAACGACTAGTAACAGATATAAGTATTACTAAGCGGGAGGCCGGGCCAAATTGTCTATGAAGTTCTGGGTGGCGGCTATTGCGAGTGCAAATGTCCTAATTCTGGCCCTTTACTTACACGGGACCATTTTTAGGCCCTTTAGCTAAAACTGCACCTTCTCGGAAAGCTGTGCTGTGTAATGGGCAAATATTAGCCGAAGCTGAGCCGAAGCTGATCTGGACTGATCAAACGTGACGAAGAGTCACGTGACTATAAGCAGGGGTGTTCGTCGATTTTAGAGTCGTGAAACATTGTAACCTGCAGCCCACGTAACCCACCCTCCACCTCGGCCATCTCCAGACGCAGCTCCCGCGCCATTACTCAATACTGCAATTCTGGACCATCTCAATCAAGCTGCGGCTCGCCACATTTGGTGTTGCGTCTGCGCACCGGGTTAACCTTTTACACCGCCACGGTGACTGGTGTGGGCAGCTCCGGCTGCCAGACGACCTGAAAATCCAGCCTGGGTCAACGGCCGAGTTGATCCTCCTGTCGGCCACGCGCGTGAATCACTTCCTGGTGGAGAGTCCTCAGATGTTTACTGGGGTTGAGCAGCAGCAAATCGACTGGAAGGATAATGGCCTTCCCGAGACTATCGTGTCATGTGGACTCAGAGACATGGCGAGGACAACCTGTTAGAGCGAGTGGCTGTTGGTGAGATCCACTATAGCGCATTGCGCCGACCGGTCGAAGGTAAAGTGGAATGGAAGGAGATGATTCTAACCTAGGTAGGAAATTAGTTTACTTCATCAGCACCCGGATGGTCTTCAACATACCAAAATGGCCAGAAGGTTAGAGGACGCGCTATTAGCAGAAATAGGGGATCTTACTGGTTCCATAAGTCAGTCATCCGGCGATATTTTCTCAGTACCTTATCCGTCGGCTTTTTGTAGACTGTAGAGCCGTCCATTCCTTCAGTGCAGTTCTCTGAGCCCTTCGCCTTTTTTTCGGGGGAAGGACTCTGCAGCGCTCTTCTTTCCCGGCATTTTTAAGTTAGATGGTATGAATTAAATTAAAGTCAAAGTAGAAGCAGAAGAGCAAAAGCCAGTAAGGCGCGGGAGGGGGTGAGGGAGGATAGCCGAGGAGTACGGACACGAGGGATACGAGAGAGAGAGAAGAGTTGTGTGGTAGGTACCTGTAGGACGGATCGAACTGCCTCTTTACGGCTGGGGAAAGACCACTTATGTAGTAGGTAGGCATGACTACCACAACGCAGAACCTCAAAACGGAGAGTGAATACGCTGGATACCAAGTCCATTTCTTAAGGCTGCCGTTTTCTTTTTCCGGGAGGGGCCAGAAATAGGAAACCCCCATCTGGCCCAAAACCTGCCCCTCGTCGCGTAAAGTTGACAATTTTGTAGTATGGTGAGCTGGGGGTGAGCAATGGTGAGCCGAGGGTGAAGCGAGGGTGAAGCGAGCCTGATTTTAGCCTAACCATCTTTGAATGAGGCTCTTTTTTATTTATTTTAGCGACCGACTACCTATTTATATATAGCTGAGCCTACTCTGGTTTAGTTTTCCCGAATATAAAATACGAATATTACGATTAACCGATGCTTTGTGAGTTGTCGAAATAAAGAATTCAATGGCTCAGGAGTAAGTGAGAAGTTGTGGATGGAGGTGGGTGTCTTGTATTTACGAGGTAAGTGCCATACATTAAGTGAGTTGTTTTCAAGCTGATGAGTTGGGTTGTTACAGGGTACGCAGGCAGTCAGAGTGCACGAATGGAGGCCCGTAGAAGTTGGTAGGTAGGTACCTTACCTACTTAGGCCAAAAATGTGGCACCAAAAGTCCAGGGGGTTAACTCCGAAAGCAGCTGTAATCTTCAGCGATTGTTTCGATAGTTCGTTCGCATAATTCAGCGCCAAACGCAAGACCCCTCCGATCATTGTCACCTGCGATCATGGCCCCCGAAACTGGAGCCGATAATGGCTGTTCCTTCTGTCGCGGGTTTGTCACAGCGTTCTACAGCCGTTACGTCTACAGAATCCGAGAAGGGAGATCTCTCAGGGATTCCGGGAATGACACCTTCCGCTGGGACTTCAACGACTAAATTCCGTCCCTCCCTGCCTGGCCTTGCCAGGAGTGCAGCGACCGGATGCAAATGGTATGAGCTGCTAGACCACACTATCGACATCCCAGCTGGAACACCGTTTAACGACGATGGTCCCGAGGCAGCCGACAGACCTATCGCCATTACATTCCGTTGTGCGGGTGATCCCATGAACAAGGCCAAGGAAGGCGTACTGAAGGATGTCCGACTGCTGCACGCGAATATGACGGCTCCCCGGGATGGTCCCATCTCACGTCCATGGGAAGGAGGGCCTTCCTGTGGACTGATTAAAGTGATGGACACTGACGGTGAGTTAGGGATGTCTACTACGACAAAATAGAGGCCAAATCATAACTGACCTATGCGTCAATATGTAGATTTCAACCCTCTTTCGAACGAGAACACTGCGGTTATAACCAATGCCATCAATCTATGCGCCAGTGATCACGAGATATGTCCAGGGTCGGGCCTGACGACCAATCCTCTCCGACTCCTCAACATCACGGACAGCGAGCCCATGAGGCTTGAAAATACCCGTGGGAAGCGATAAAATTACGCCGCGCTCAGTTACTGCCGGGGCGGGACAATGTCCAGCGAGATGGCCAAGACAACAAAGCGGAACCTTCGTCGCAGACTGAGTGGTATCGACTTCGACACCCTGCCGGCCACCCTGCCGGACGCAATTCTTGTTGCGCGTTCTCTCACCATCGACTACATCTGGATCGGCGTGCTTTATATCGTGCAAGACTCCTACACAGAATGGTCCGACGAGGCGCTAAAAATGGCGCAATATTACGGCAATACCTGTGTCACCATCGTCCCCATCCATGCTGACATGGCACACTCCGGAATGGGCATGGGCCAGAATGTACCGTTTTACAGGACATTCTCAGGCCCGTGGAACGCCGATGCGTGGTCGAATGTCATGCTTTCGGGAAAGTCAGTCGGAGATCAGGATGCCATATCCAAATCCCCATGGAATCAGCGCGGATGGACATACCAGGAGGGACTGAACTCGTCTCGGGTGCTCTTTGTCTTCAACAGCAATATGTTGTTACAATGTCGCGAAGGATCATGGAGTACTAGGAGAGGGTGGGAAGAATTTAGGTATCGCGGGAATTCGGTGCGCAAGCCTGCATGGCGGTTCTCACCACTGGTGAGATAGCGCGATTCAAAACCGGTGACCATCGCCGAAACACCGCTTTTTCCAAGGACTGGAGGAACTTCGTCGAGCGGTATACTAAGAGGCGACTAACTTCCCCCAAGGACAAATGGGTTGCCTTCTCTAGCATTGCGGAGGCCTTTACCGAAGCGTCTAGCCTAGAGATCATTGCGGGTCTGTTGGAGAACAGCCTCATACAAGAGATTGTATCTTGGAGAGCACCGAAGCCCCAGTCTCAGAAACCAGCTTTGGCCCATGCCACCTCGGTCGGCGACGGACCGTCGTGCGCACATTCAACGGCCGAAAGACTCTCTGGATCTGCCAACTATGGCTCTGATCGATGCAGGGAGCCTGGAAACTACACGTCAAGGTCGGAGGAGCCCAACTTCCCCTCGTGGAGCTGGCTGTCCACGGATTGGTCCAGCCAGGAAAAGCGGGTGCAGTTCGAATTGTCTGAGGAATATCCTTGCTTTTCCACCAGAAAACCTAGCTCCACGATTCTCTCAATTCTAGGCGACAGAAAAGACCCCGAGTTAGGTATCAAACTACGGATATCCGGACCGGTGCTACCAATAGACTCTGTTTTGAGAATCCTCGCCCAAGCCCGCGACCACAACCTGGGAGTCGAGTACGACGGCACGCCCGGTACTGCGTTCCTTGATGGTGCTCATGACGACATCCAGTGCTCTTGCGAGAACAAGCATACCACCCTGGATTGCCAGACGCACAGAATCATTCGCTCACTCCTGCCGGCTGCGTCAGCGTTGCTCATCGGGCACGCTGAATCTTGGTGGTCTCACGGAAAGTCGTCGTTTTGGCATTTCGTGTTGATACAGCCGTCAAAGGCAGCGGCGAAAACACCGACGAGATGGAGTACCGCCGGATTCAAGCCAGCTCATCAGTCAAATACCCGTACTTCTCCACCAAACTCTTGACCCTCTCCAGCGGCAGCGCCTCAATCACCCTCCCATCCACACCCACCATCGTCTCGGCCATGCAAAGCGCATTGTAAATCGCCTCCTCTGTCGCATCCGCCGCCGCCTCGAACAGCCCGTTGATCGTCTGGTCATCCAACACCTGCAAGTCCATCGGCGTCGGCTTCCACGGATCCACACTCCTCTTGTTCGCCGTGACCGTCTGCACCGGAATCGCGCTCGCCGTCGAGAACGCTAAAAAGATATCCCCCGACGGATTATGTCCCACCCCTCCAACCCTCGACAGCCCACTCGTCGCCCGCTTCGCCACCCTCTGCAGCTGCAGCGGATGCAGCGGCGCATCCGTCGCCAATATCACAATAATACTCCCATCCTTGCGATTCTTCTCGGTCGTCAGCTCCTCCAACGCCGCCTTCCGCTCCTTATCGTCTTCCGCCCTCTTCTCCACCTCCCGCTGCAGCACCCTCCCCACCGGCACGCCCCCAATCCTCAACGCCTCCGGCCGCCCGTAATTCGCCTGCACCAGCGCCGCAACTGTATACCTCTTCTCCTTCCCCGTTCCCTCCCCATCCGCGAACCCCTCCACAACCCGACTACTACTCCCCGTCCCGCCCTTCCAAAAATGACAAACCATCCCCCTCCCCCCCCCAGTATTCCCCTCCCTCACCCGCTCGGCACTCGCACGATCAATCCCCCTGACAATATGCTCCGGCCTCACCGCAAACTGGCTAATATCATTCAAATACCCATCAAACGTCTCCCCCACTACCGGCAGCATGAACCAATCCACTCGCCCCTTGGCGTCGCTCTGCTCGCGGATCGCATGCTCGTAAATCCCCTGGTACGCCGCGCCGACCGCGAAGGAGTTGGTCAGGATTATCGGCGAGTGCAGGAGGCCCGTCTCTTCGATCCAGTGGCTGCCCGTGAGTTCGCCGCTGCCATTGAAGCGGAAGAGCCCCGCGTAGCACGCGTGGGAGAAGAAGGAGTGCCGCGGGAGGATGGTGGTTACCCCGGTGTTGACGGCGCCGGAGTTGGAAGTGGCTGGGAGGTGGATTGATTCGGTGTGCACGAGGACACCGGGGACGTCGGTTAGGGAGTTGAGTGGGCCGGGGGGGTAGCGGCCGAGGTGCAGGTCAGGGAGGAGGTCGCGGAGGCGGCGGCGGGGGGGAGATGTTGTGATGGTGGTGGTGGTTGATGGGGACGCCATTTTGTGCAGTGTCTTTGTTGGCTGATGGAGTGCCCCTGAGGTGGTGATATAGCGAGGGGAAAGTTGCTCAAGGAAGTGCAGTCGAAAGGATATTTATCTTGGTGGAGTTGTGGCTGCGGAAGGTGTGGTGCGAGGTTCGCAGCTTCCTATTGTGGAACGCTTGCAAATGAATCATCCAGAATCATCCCCGAGTTTGCCCCGCTTGCAAGTCCGACCCCGTCGGATTGTGATCTGCTTCTTGTTCGACCTACGTCATCAAACCAAGCGAGGCTTCCCGCTGTCTGTCGACAAGGCCGCAACAATAAATAGCGAATTGCTGTAGTTCTACATTAGAAGCAGTATGGAAGATACAACGCTGGTATTCACGGTGCCGCTGAGCCGAAATCAGCCGCCCGCTGATCGGCACCCTGTACAGAACCCTAACCCTTATACACCACCACCAGTGAAATCCGCGAATATCTATGGTGCAGCTGGTGTGGCCGCCGTGCTTATTTTCGTATATCTACGTCGCCGACTGATTCGGCCGCTGATTCGCCGCGCCGCCCCGAACCCCCACTATCGTACAGGGTATTAATACCTTAAAACTATACGACTTTAGCGGCACTAAGCACTGTAATTGCTTCCTTACAGGGGGGCCAGGGCCGTTCAGGCTGCGCGCTGTCGCGCGCAATTACAGGCCATTCAACTTACAAACCACGCGCAGTTACAGGGTCATTCAAGTGTGTTATCGGGGATAAACCCCTCTTTCTCGACCGGACTCGGAATCCGTGTTTCAGCGGCAACCACCAAACAGCAAATTTCCGCTCCAGAGCAACCACTTGACCTATGGTATAGGTGGTAAAGATAGAGCCGAAAATTCGAGTAGGTATACCGAATGACCGAAGCGAGCGAAAGTATGGATGGCGAAGGCCGTCAGAACAGATGTGAGTGCCATCCGCGATGATCCCTGCCGAGATAAATACTGAGCAACGCTGTAGCTCCAAACACGCCTTTTCTCTGCCAGGTTTGCCACCGAATGTTTACCGATCTGAAAGACAAATCCAAAACTAAAGTCCAAGATGAGTATCATGGCGACTTCGATAGCTGGGACATGGCCGTCAGGGATGGTTGTCGTCTTTGTCTCTGCGTCAGGGATGCCATGCCCACCGAGCTGTTGGAGCTGCTTGATGACAAATGCAGGAGGGTATCCGTCTTTGGAGACAGGCCTCGGATCTTCAGCTCGACCATGTACTTGCGTCTCGACGTTGAAGGTTGTCCCGACTGGATTGTGGTATCCATATCGAAGCTCCCAGCAAACTTGCTTGTTATGGGAGGCAACACTGGCTTCTAAACTTGAAGCTGAAAGGAACAGGTGTGTCTGAGCCATCTTATCAACTCCTAATCCCCGTCGTGCTGACTTGCATGAGAGCAGACGTGGAACCCAAGGCCCATGTCCGGGAACCACATCCATGGGATTGCGCAACAAAGTGGCTGCACTCCTGTATCACATCCCACCATAGCTGTCGGCGTGAGGCTTACGGTGGTGGGCCGTGGTATCCAACGCGGCTGCTGGATCTTGGTGACCCATCAGAAAAACCATGCGCCAAAGGCCCCGTCCGTCTCATCGATACACACCACACGAGTCCTCACGGCCCCTATCTCACACTCAGCCACCGATGGGGGAGCAGCAAACCAGTCTTGACCACTACCCGAAATCTGGAGGACTTTATGAGACAAGTCCCACAACTGCCCAAAACATTCAGCGACGCCATTCTCGTTACAAGACGCCTCGGAGTTCGATACCTCTTGATAGACAGCCTCTGCATCATCCAAGACAGCCCCTTCGACTGGGCGAAGGAGGCAGCGTTGATGGGAAACGTGTATCTGAGCGCGTTCTGCAACATTGCTGCTACAAACAGCACCGATAACTCAGATGGGTTGTTTCTGAGTGACCGGCCGCGACTTGCTTTGCCTGTGGTGATCCAGGGGGGCGAGCTGGAGCTGGAAACGATGGACCGCTATCGGTTCACCAGAGAGGTGGCGGGTTCGTTGCTACAAAAGGTCAGCACCATCTGATAGGCCTACATGCAAAGGACAGATGATATCAGCGGCAGTCTGGTCGCTGACGGGAGGCTAAACAGAGGGGTTGGGTTTTCCAGGAAAGAATGCTGTCGCCGCGGATTCTTCACTTCACTCGTTCGCAGGTCTACTGGGAGTGTAACGAAATCTGGGCGAACGAGATGTATCCAGCGGGATTCAGAGACGCCGCCTACGACAGCACATTCTTCACTAAAGGAGGGCTGGTCGGCTTTATCGACCGCATCGAACTTGATCATCCAACAGAGCCTCTCCCGGAACCGTGGGGTACATTGTCTCACGGAAGACGACACTTCCTTTGGCGGGGAATTGTCGAATGGTACACCACGAAGGCCTTGACTTACCACTCTGACAAACTCCCAGCTCTGTCGGGCATCTCAAAGTATCTCGCGCCGCTGATGGGTCCCACGGATACATATCTAGCCGGCATTTGGAAGGACCAGTGCATCGTACACCAGCTCGCATGGTATACCCGCTCTCCCTCCCTATCCACAATCATGGCGGAGTCCGGAACACCAACCTGGTCATGGGCCGCAACCGACCAACCAGTAAGATATGGCACTTACCGCCTCTTCGCAACGTTCCGGAAAGAGTTTAAACATAGCCGTCTCGGGAGGCTCGAGCGAGCCTGCACCGTTCTCGATGTCCAGACAATCCTCGCCACCGATGACCCGACCGGAGCCGTGACCAGTGGCTTCATCGTGCTGCAAGGTCATCTCAATCGAATCACCATCCGCTCTTCCCCCTTTGACAGTAGCAGCTTCATCTACACATGCGTCAACGACACATACCTCCCGTTCGAAGACATCACGTTCGACAGAGCCATTGACGGCGATGACAACAACAGCCTATATCTTCTGTCACTCCTCATCGAACACTCAGCACTGGCACAAATTCGCCCTCCCTACACGGAACTTCACAAAAACTATTACTTTGCATACTTGATCCTCTCACCAGTCCCGGGGTGTCCTGGCTCGTACCAGCGGCGAGGATTTGCAGCGGGGGGCTCTGGACCGCACAGTGACCCATTGACCACCACGGGGGGCTCCATGGCGGAATGGGCTCCGATCTGGGAGACTTTGCCTGGGCAGGAGGGAGATATACTTTCCGAGGCACCTTTTGATGTGGAAATGGGGTTTCGTATCCGGTTGCTTTGACTTTGATTATCCGCATGACCTGGATTCCGTAACCACGTGCACCATCTCCAACTTTTGATGACGCGGCCAGCAAAAGTCGCCCCACACCAGAGAAAACCTCGCTTTGTCAGTACACAAGCAGCAACCGCAAATTTCCCTACCGCGCTGCATTGTGATTCTTCTGGCACTCGCAGGATGGCGCAGCCTAACTATTCTGTACTTGAGGACCAGATTCGAATCGTTCTTGATCGCGGCGAGGGATGGCCTCGAGACAACAGCGAGAGCCTCAGCGATGTCTCCAGGGAATTTTACCGCCTAGCCCGCCGCCGAACCATATACGGCCGACTCTCCGACAACGCCGGGCGCTTGCTGAGCTCCTTGTTGCCCGAGCCAGCGAAGACAAACCCTCCGCGCCCTCCAACGCCACCATTCGATCGAATTCTGGACATAAGCAGACTACTTCGGCAGGCGATGACGGCTTCTGATCAAAGCCACTCCCCGTTTTTCACGCGCCTCCCACTGGAGCTTCGTTCCAAGATCTACTCATACGTCCTAAATCCAAGCAAACGCATCTGGCTTCGTCCGAGCCCGCATCAGATCACCAAGTCTGGCAGAGGGGGCAGCCTCTGGATTGAGCACTTTCCATCCCAATGGACGCCAAAGGACCTGGCAAGGATAAACGCGGGTTGCTGCGTGGCCGCACGAACCGGTTTCTTCGGACAAGTCAACGCCGGCGACCTACAGCCCGACTCGGACACGCTCGCACTGATAAAGACATGTCAGAAAATATACCTCGATCTCTGTGGGCTATGCACATTTTGCTTCGACGACGTCAAAACACTGCGGGAGATTACGGCGCTTTACGCTGCGCTACCAATTCGCCATGTCCAGATGGTGTTCTATCATTGCCTCCATTCTAATTGGTATACCTGGGACGAAGATCAAGACCCACGAGAGGTGGATGCTGTGTGCAAACAGCTGCCGGAGCTGCAGACCCTACTGCTGTCGATACACCTAGAGCCGGTTAATCTCCGAATGGCTGCTCAAGACGCCATTTGTGCCGCAGATTGGCTGAAAGCCATCACGGCCGCCCCGACCGTTTATGTTGAGGTCCTGGGAAATGGGAACGCCCCGGCGCGAGTGGACACCCAGGAGTCAGCGAAAGTGCCTCATTCGAAATCTTGATGGCCCAGTGCCGCTGTCCGGGAGAGTTGCGGAGGTTACCACAAGCCCGATGTGCCCCAAACCGGATCGATAATCGCAGATGCCAGCTTTTTGTCGCCCGGGATCGCTGTCTTGTTTCGTTGGTGAGCCAGGTACGACATAGAGTCTGGATCCGCCAAGCCCTCACCAACGGCGTTCTTGGTGGCCTCCAGCGTCTCTAAAGAGCCTTAAGTCTGCGGGGTGGAAATCCCCACTGCATATCTCCCTTTGAGACTCAGCATTCAAGACGCAGAATTGGGTCCAGTGGTCCAGGATTAGGGCCAGCAAACTTAGAACTCGGTGCCATGATCCTAGTCAGTGTCACGTGGGCGAGGTACAAAAAAAGGAAATTTCGTGTGCCCAGATTCGTTTCATACAACAGTTATTATGTAACTGCCATGGCCACCGTGACTTGGGGGTTGCCTCAGCAGACCGGCGTTAGGCCCCATCCGCTCGGAGTGAGTTGGCAATCCTCCTGCTGCTTGTGACGGGGCGACAGTTAGGGCTAACCGGTGACCGGATCCACTATAGTTTCTATAAAGAGAGAAAGGAAGAGAACAAAGTCAGCTCCTTTAGGGCTTATAGGTAATAAGTATTCCTTTAAGGAGGGTGAGCTCCGGAGTGGGGCGAAGATGGTTTAAGGGTGGATTGAGATTTGGGACGCAGATGGCATGGTATCGGGCCAGGGGCGGCGTGGACCATAAGGGCCTATGACGCCAGTGCCCCAATGGCGATGGAATTTTAGGAACTTCGGGATGTAGCATGATATAATGGTGGCATTTCGCGTTAAAGACGAAGCTTCAATACTAGGTACCATTACCGCGGACTGCCAGATCAGGGACTTACACTACGCACGGGCGTCGACAGTTGATCGTACCATCGTGCCAGACTGCGGCGAGCCGCCGTTATAAGCTCGGCCGTACATATACTTGGTCAATTTCCACATCGCCTTTGGGTTCGTCACATACCTCAATGGAACATCGAAAATGATGAGAGTTGGCCCCACGACTACTTGAATTGGAATTGAAGGCGGTTACAACAAGCGATACGACATGGGGCCTCGGAAAGAAGATACAATGATGACTAAAGGTCTCCAGTGCATCCTAGCAAGCTGCCAAGCTTCTCCATTTTTTAGTGACTGAGACACCTGAATTAAAACGTCATCGTGAAAGCGATATGTCAATTCTCGTTGTTGGTCAGCAATCTACATTGAGGGGACGAGAGTCCCGTCGAAAGTTGGAATAAGTAATTAACAACTTGAAGACTTGCGAGGTATTCCGCATCCATACAGCGTAAAACTTGAACAGATATGTAACTTCCTTCTGAATTATTTGTAAATACCTACGTTGAGAGATTAAGAATTGAAGTTTCGGGGTTTCTATGTCAATAGGGTGACCGGCGGACCTTAGCCCCGCCTAAACATCGAACTTGCCACAGGATGCTTCAAACCCGGGAGAATATGCCTTCCTCGCCCTCTTGGCGAGGGACAGTTTCACCTCAAAATTATCCAAGGTCCCCGGCAGTGCTTTTGGATCCAGCTGCGGCGCAACCAAGCCAAGCTTCGCACCCAGTAAGAACCCATCCAGCACCAAGCTCGACACCATGGGTACGAGGTTATGCGCAGGGCAGATAGCAGGCCCGAAGCTGAAAGGAACCAGCCCCTTTTCGATGACAGCTTCTCTGTTCTGCCACTGTTCGGGCAACAGCGCGTCTGCGAACGGGAGCTTCTCGTTGTCGCGATGGAAGAAGGGCGTGAAGATGACGACCCCGGTGCGCTTCTTGACAGCCTTGCCGCCAATCTGATGGTCCCGGGTCAACTCCCGCAGGATAGCCGGGGTCGCCGGCCACAGCCTGAAGCTCTCCAGGAAAACCGCCCGTGTGAACGAACGGTCCGCGCCACCGCGTTGCGCTTCCTGGAACGCATTTTCCTGCTTTTCGGGATGCAGCGCCAACAAAGCGAGCGCTCAATACGCCGTGAGGGCTGCGGCATCGAAGGCAAACAACCACTGGGCCACCTGGCTCGCAAGATCAACGTCCGAGTCCTTGGGGAGCCGGGAGACCAAACTGCCTTCCTCCCGTCTCTCTATGTATTCGGAAACTCGGGCCTGGTAATGGTCTTGTTTGCTGTGGTCTGTGAGCGCCATGAATCCCCAGTTGGCTCGGTGACGCATAACATCTAGCGTCTCAATGAGATTCTTGTCGTCTCGCGCCGAGTTACCCAGGGTAAGCATGGTGGTGATGTGCGACCAGGCCGTGGCGAAGCCGGTCCAGTCCATGCCAAACTCTGATTTGCCCCCGTTGTGGTTAAAGACATGCCGCATTTCCTCGTCGATGATGGCTTGGAAGTGCTCGTAAAGAGGGTGAATTCTTTCGTTGGCGGCCAAGGCAAGCTCGTGGTCGACTTTGTCGACGGCCAACTCAACCTAGACGCAACCGGGAACGCCTTCTCCGTCGCTGACGTTGCCGAGCAGGTTGCCTGGATGGGCGCCGCTGTCCATTCCTCGCCTTCCGATTACCAAGCCGCCTATGTCTCGGCGCGCATCCTGGACCTAGGTGTGAGCGGTACCTCGGCATCCCGAAATGTGCACACCACCACTAGCTCATGCAGAATCGAGTTTGACACGAAGTTGCTACATGACGCCGAACTAGCAGAGTCGGGGAAGTGCTGGCGTGACATGTTTGGAAATCCCGTCATCGTCAGGGGCTTTCCGATCCCACGACGAGCGGATGCTGACAGAGGTCTCGAGGTTCCGTTGGATATAGTGGCCGGGCTGACGAATTGCCGGCGCGTAGTTAACTTTGCTGGGACGACCTTCATCAAGGGATTTGCAGCGATGCTAGCTGCTGTCAAGGTCGTAGGAGAGACTGCGTACTAGCATCTGTCCTACAATCCTGACGGCAACTACCTCTCGTATGTAGATGGGGGAGCATCACGGTCTTCCGAGCCCCAGATCGTATCCATGGACAGCATTGCGCGAAGTCTTCATGTCGTGGGGTGGACTGATAACGTCAGGAATTACACTGGTATGATGGAGCTCATCTCTCTCGTACCCAACTGCTGACCTCCCTCGCAGGCGCCCCTGACGCGGAATACGCAATCGAATGGACCGAGCTACCTAGCCCCGGTTCGAGCTGTGTTCTCGAAAAGGCTACGGTTTCGGGGTCAGCAGTTCCATTCATCACACCCGGCGCCAGCTTTCTTGTCGGCGTCAAGGACAAGCCTCTTCACCTTGGTTTTGGAAGCGGCAACGACTACATGGGGAATCTGATCACAATCGGCAAACGCCATGTGGTATTCTATGACACTGAGGAGAAGCGGGCCTGGCTTGTCGACGGAGTCAGCGCCGTCCTTCATCTCTTGCGCGCATACCTCAAGTTTTATGTCGAAGATGACCGACTGGGTAGCTACTTCATGTACAGCCATGGCAATATTGAAGAAGCGCGTCCCGGTGCGGCGTACACAGGCGCCAAGGCAGCCTACGAGATTCTTACCAACGAGAAGAACCAAAACTTGGCACTTTACCCCAAAAAGTCTGCCATGTCCGAGGAGAAGACGGCAACGCTGGGGAGAAATCTCGAGGAAGAAACGACAACGATCAGACTCACCAACTCCAACTTCACCCTCGCGGAACGAGTCGAGCAGATCTGCCATATCCTGTTGCAGATAACAGCATATCACGACCAAGGCAGCACTCAGACAGGCTATGGGTTCCGAATCAAGTCCTCTCCCCGCCACCACATTGAAGGTTTTGAGTAGGTTCAGCAATCTCAGATTCAATCCCCTTGGACTGACATGTTCACCAGGTTTATGGACGTCGCCACCTGCCAGGACACCCTCTGGCCCAAGGTCGCGACAATTCAAGCCATGAGCGTCGGCTGGGTCCATCTGGTCCGATCTCTCCACGCCGTGACCCTCTTCGGTGTCGGCTTTGGCGAACTATTCCATCCAGCTCTCCCCAAAGACCAAGCCCAGCCATGCTGCATCCCAACCTCCCTCATGCCCACCGGCAAAGACTTCTTGGCTGTCTACGGGGCCGACTTGCAGGATATCCTTCGCACCGGTTCTAAGCGACGAACCCCCTGGCGGCTGGCAGGAAACCTTCACTGGCACTCCCCCGAGGGCACCGCGTTCGAAGCATGCAAGTGCAAGCCCGATCCAGACGGTCCAAAACCACCACATACTAGTAGTAACCCCGACCCGCTGGCACCCGAGCGCAGGGGATTCAAGTCCCTCATGGGGAAATTCGCTTCTACCAACAGCAACAGCCAATCCAGAGCCCCGCTGCTCGACCCAAGCGACAAAGTCCAAGTCCTCCTCCCCGCTACCTTCCCACAGCTCTTCGGCCGCGGATTACGCAGCCCAGCACGGATCGTGCCTAACGGAGCCGTCATATTTGGACACGCGTGGAGCTTCCCGCTGCGATGGAGTTTGACCAGAGATGTCCCATCCGAGGAAGGCGAACCCGATCCGCCGTCTGTGGATGACGTGGCGGGGTTGATGTCTGATAGTAGAATCGGGACGAGTGTGGATTCTTCGAATTTGAGGCCGTCACCGCCTGCGAGGTCATTTTACGGGCTGGGGCGTAATGATGGGTTTTTAAATTGCGACGATGAGTCGTTCGAGGGGGGGAGTCTACTGGGGGAGGGTTCCAGGGGTGGAGTGAGGGGAAAGAGGCCTTTTGATGCAGTTAGTAGTGAGAGTGGAAGCTCGTGGACGAAGGCCAGGCGTTTGGAGAGCGGGAGCACACTGACAGGTGAGCAAACGGGTGATGCTTTGTGCTAGTATATTCTACGCTGGTATGTTCCGTACTAGTATATTCTTGGTGCTAGGATGTCACGTACTCTCCTAGAAATTGGTCAAGGATGCCACATACTTACCACAAAATGTACCAGTATATGTCAGGCCCAAAACATGGGCACTGCGAGGGAGGTGTTATAATGTAGTACCGCAAACTGATATCGCCCGTGGCTAAACCGCAAGTATAGCCGGATGGCGAGCGCTAGGATAGCGGGGTATTGAACAATTACAATTACTAGATTGAAGTGTGAAGTGTGGCCTCAGATGAGGTCGCAGCCCAACAGCTTGATACATACAAAAGCGTTCTGTGTAGCCAGGTTTGGTCCCCCATATAAAGATAGCCAAAATTGGTCCTCATTTTTAAAATGAACAGTCTCGCCTTTACCTCTTGTATATTTTCGTGTTGCCTGCCTAACCCCTGGGGACATAGCCTCTGCCCTCCAACTCTCGCACCTTTACCTTCTTCAAAGCACTCCTACTCCCGTTGTTCAACACCCTGAATTCATCATCGCCCTTGATAAAACGCTGAGATACATAATGGAATTGGAATCAAAGACATCCAATTCAGCAGATGCCCTTACCGAGCGGGCTGAAAGGAGAGGCCTTACAGGGGACCGCTCTAAGATCAGCCCTCATACGATTTACAGGAATCTGAGACCTAAGAGCAAGAACTTGTATTCACGAGTACTTGAAGTGTGACATTTGCAAGTAAATAATGCGCATGTATCTAACAATGAGATCTAACGTGATTTAGATATTGTGAGGAAACCAACGCCACTGCCACTGCCATCGCCACCTGACGCGTACTCGCGCCACCTGACGCAACCCCTGGCCACGCAATGCGTGGCCACCTCGCTCTTCACGCTGTATATTGACCGTAGCCTTCGCCCACTCTTTAGCTCAGGCCAGGTTGAAGTCTTACACCTTTGTCAGTTCTTGCTCGCTGCCACCATTGTGACCACCTTGATCAGGCGTACCTGCCTTTCTTCACAGTTTATACCGTTAGAAAGCGTGTAGGAGGATCCGGTGACGGGGGAGTATAAGTGTGGCGTTTGGGGTGTTTGTAGTGGGTAAAGTGGAGGAGGGGGATGTAAAAGTGAAGGTAAGGTTGGAGTAAGGGGTGGAGATAGGGAGGAGTAGTGTGATTGGGGTTAAGGTTGGGAAGGAAATGGGGGTGGTGAAGGATGTGTTTGCTACAGGGGAGTGTGTAATGGTGATGAGGGGGTGGTGGAGGTTTGAGGGTGATGGGATCGGGTTGCTGGATGTGGAGGATGGGAAGCTGTGTGAGATGTCTTGGATCCGAGACTTGCACTTCTGGGGTGATGAGTTGGAAATTTAAACCAAGGATTCATATCAGGCTCATTCAAGACATATTACTCAGACTTTGACCAAGAGCCACAAAGTTCCCCGATAGACTGATTTGCAATCATTTTCTGCTCCTTTGTCGAGCCTGTCTCAGCCTTCAAACACATTCCGCCATCTGTGGAGCTCCCTCCCTTGCTGACACCGGCCACTGCTCGGTCTTGTCCATGTAGTTGGGCGCCGTTCTTGATCGAGAAACCAACCCAGGGATCCTTTTCAACGGGTTGGGCGAGCCACTCCCCGAAGGGGCTGTAAAGCTCTGGGAGTAAAAATCAGAAAACATGATAGCCTTTCAGTCTTTTAAGGAGTTTGTTTCAACACACCTTCAGAGTCCCTGGAGTTATCAGTATTATTGCAGTCCATGGAGGTGGTGCCCGTGAAATATGGCCTGCAGCTTGTAGGTGATGAGACCCTGAAGAGCGACGTCCGTTTGGACAAGATGGGGTAAGATGTCTTTGGTTTGCGTTTACCTGGGGTAATTTAAGATGAGAATCTCATTGCCTTTATATCTGAGGTGAGGTATTCTTGATGATACTAAAAAGGCAGCTGCGCAGCGGAGGGGTTCATTCGAAGACCTGGCTTTGTTTAGCTATTTAATTTTCAAGTAAAGAAGTAAATATGACTTCGAAGTCTGCAATGGCTTAAGCTCATGCTCTCGGCCGCGAAGTGCGGGCAGGGCTCATTCGGTTGGAGGGCCATTTTCTCAACTGGTTTTCCGATTGTGCCTCTTCCTCACCATCTTCATGACCGCCTTAGGAGGCCAATTGCAAAAACGGCCCAAGGGTCCAACCGACAGATTCCCATCCCTGTACTCCAGTCTGTCGCCCCTGACAGCCTCGGCTCGGTCAGGGCAAGCGAGACCGCGGTTACATGAAATCCAGGGCCATTTTCCCCCACCAATCCCTTCTGCAACCACCAAGAAATGCCAGCGATACTGTGGTCCAGTCATGGGCGTGGGGCTCGAGTCTTGCACGGGAAGGTGCAGCGAGGGGCAGGGGCTTGGATGACCAGACAATCGCTGAGGAAGGTCAGGAGTTACGCCTTAACAATGCACTTCAAGAAAACAGCCAAATCAAGTTACCCGATACTTTGTGATTGCCTTTCAGCCCAGTTTGTCTACAGATCGCTCGACGCCATCTTGCCAAGGTTTCTATACATTTCAAGTACGTCAAGTAGAAGCCTCGTTGCCCCGCGAAGACAGGCCGCTGATGAAACCTTTCGTAGTTGTACATGGGCCCCGCTTTCCTCAAGCTAGCCAATCAGGTTAATGGCCCAGCTCCCTAGCGCCCTTAGCATGGTGGGGAACCACCTTATAATCGCGCGGGCCTCCACTCCTGTAGTCAGCGACTTCCTTCCTCTTTCACATCAGGCTTGCTGTCCTGGTTTTGCCGACTACGAAAATTTTGAACCATCCTACGCGTATCTATTGTCTTTCACCAGCTCTAGGCTGGCGTAGCCCGCTCGCGCCTTTTTTCCACGACTTCAAGCGCCGGGCGCCGAGCATTGACTCGGCGCTCCGGACATTCGAAGCAACCACAATGATCACCACATAGGTCACGAGCCACCAGGCCCTTCCGCTGGCCCATTATGGTTTTCCCTGTGTTCCCACGACAGACAAGCCTATCTCAAGGGATGGAGTGGAACGTTCGAGACATGCGGGTGTTTGAGCGACTCGGAGCAGTCGGGATGTCCCGAAATTCTGCTGTTGCCTGCTCCCGCGTCTCGCAATTTCAGCTCCATCTCGGAAGAGAGGTATATCTCACCTCAGCAACTCCTATTAACCTCTGATTTCAACGCGTCACCATCGCCGGCGAGAACGGCGTCACCTTCCCCTCCGCCTACCACCCCTTTTTTCGACTCCCCGGAACCGAAGAATGAGCTGTATTCTTCGCCGACAACCACGAACGATTTCCCCGGCAATTCGTCTTCTGCGTCGCAGACACCGGCAGCAGACATCTCAAATTGTCCTCGATGCGTCTTCAAGGCAAATGACGCGGTTGAACTTGCGTAAGCAACGTCTCAACCCCTTTCCTGATTTATGTCCCTGGACGGGATGCAGAGCGCTAACTCCTCCTCTTTTCACAGCCATCACATTGTATCCTACCACCACTTTTCCCCCAAGGGATCGTTCACATGCGGTGCCTCTGGAGGATCGTGTGACGTCACATTCAAGGACAAGCGAACACTCGAGCGACACCTCAACGTCTTCCACTTCGAAGCCGTGTACCAATGCCGATGTGGTCGCGGCGATCGCAAAGATGCACACAAGAGACACATTCGCGCATGTGCGCAACTCGTCGCGAAGCCGTACCTTTGCCCATGCGGGAATCGAACCGAAAGCACCAGAGTCGACGCTCTCGTCGAACACGAGGAGCATATAAAGGAGTGTGGGAAGCGGAGGAGAGGGAGACCGCCGAAGAACTCGGTACACTGACGATTAGGATGAAGAGGCGGATGGAGTTGCTGGGCTGTGATCGGATATCTCTGGGGTCTAGCGTTTGTGTCCCGCAGTGATGTTGGGATCAGCGCCCCTCTGGTGGTATTCGGTCATCGGCTTCCTGCTGGAAGTTGAAGATGTTTTTCGTAATGGGTTGAGGAACGATGATGGATTGGGGCGGGATTTGGTGGACTCGCGATGTTGGATGATCAAGGATCAAGTGTGGCACGTCTGGTCAAGGTGACTTTCGCAGGGGCCGCGAAGGCCGAGCAAGGTTACAACCCGCCGACTCCGAGCCATTTACACAGTTAGGGAAAGCTCAGGGTCAACAAGGACTCGACAGACATCGAGGGGTCAACCCGAGGAAACATCATGGCGTTTCCTTATTGATAACCGGGTAAAGTTTGTTAAGTGGTATCCTGTGGTTTTTGGGTTGGTAGTTTATTTGTTTTTTTTTTCATTCTGTCACGCAGCGCAACCTGAAGCACACCCTTCCTAGTCAACCCGTCGTTCGGCCTGGTCAAGGTACCAACCGGATCATTCCACGGGTAGGTCGCCAGTGAGCCCGATCGTTTTTGTTTTAGAGGCGTTTTCAGGCGTTTTACGGTATTCGGGAAGACCAAATTACATGCGGGAAGGCGATCCCTCAGATAAGTCTGAGAGATACCTTCCGTCGATGAAGATAGGAGAAACACACTCCTGAGGTATGTCATTCCTCAATTTCAGTCTCTCTCCATTTCATTACCTCACTGCCGCACCACGCTGATATGCATATGCCAGTCTTCGAAACAGACTCCTGGAATATGGCGTCAGTGGAAGGGGTTGGGTTTTGCGAAGACGTCGGGATTCTTCTTTGTCATGACGGACACAATGATCTGCGGAACAAACCTCAATATGAGGATTCCATACACCATTGTACCCCTGGGGTTCCAACGAAGGGATGTCAGGGTTACATTGGAGATAGAGGGTTGAAGGAGGCGGGGATATGTGGGAATGTTGGTGTGGAGCTGGGTCAGGGCGATGGGGAAGAAAGTAGAACTATGAGGAGTTAGGAGGCGGTATTGGTGGTGTTGGTGTCAGTGCTATTGTTCGTGATGGCGGTGGTGATGGTGATGGTGTGAGGGCGGAGGTGGTAGTGAGCGGCGCCAGAATCAGCGGCAGTTATGCTTTTTCCATTGTTCTTTTGTTCTGTCTGCCTGGTGTGGAACGGATAGGGGAGGCTTGCTCGCCACTATACTTAGTGTTTACTCTGGGGTCTTGGTATGCTTGAGAAACCTGGTCAATCAAGGCTGGAGATCGGACTATCTTTCTTATTCCCTTTGTTGATCCTGTTTTAATTGTTTTTTAGTCTCGATGTCGGTACGAACTTTATCCAGCGTTTCAGGGGTCAAGTTTAGCAGCCTTGTGGGCTGTTGCTTGAGCACCTTGAAAAATAGTTCGAGAAAATTAGGTAGTAGTCACAATGCGATAGCTTTCCAGACCCCTTTTGAATTTTGTGAGTTTCTGATTGCAGCACCAAAGCAGCGGTCATAATACCTTCATATCTTGAGCATGACGGCTTATTCAAAAGTTCAATATGGCAAAACCCTAGCGTCTACGCCCAGAGGTATTACAGTTTATTTTATCCCATACACAAGAAGAGGTTGAAGACTGTCTTCTAGCACCCTTTTCCTCATCCATAAGGTGTCCATCGTCTTTGTTTCGCTGGTGAGCCGCTGGTTGAGACGGGTATATCTCTTGTATAGGCCAGCGAATGGAGTCGATAGAGGCACAACACTACTGCACCATTTGGCCGCAGTTCGCAGCTGCACATCTAGCGACTCCATCTCCTCTATGCAGTGGTCTATCTTCTCCAGCTCGGCTTCTCCCTCACGCACATCCTCAAGCCTTGACAGGATTTTCGAACGCACCTCCCTTCCGCGCTCGATAACCACCGGCAAGACTTTTGCAGCGTGCTGGACGGCCATGACCCTTTGATGTAAAGCCGCCCTTTTCTTTTTCTTTTTCCACCGTTCGTCTGATCCTAGTTCCGCGTCACTTTCTGACTCGACGAATGATGCTAACCTGAGAGCGTAAACTGCTTCAACCCCAGGAAGCTTCTTTTGTAGCTTCACAAGGGATATGATCTCTCGCTGCTTAATGAGAACGTACTCTTCCATCTCGTCCCCGTCCGCGAATCGTAGTGTCGTGGTGGAAAGATATTTTGAAACGTAATTCAGAAATTCCCGGCCAAGACGGGCAGTCCCAGCCTCGGAGAGTGCCCAGTGGATGAGATTTACCCTCCCATCCTCGGGAATCTCTCCGCGGAGTGTACCGTCTTCCTGGTAGGCGAGGTAGAGAAAAAGGGGCATCCAAGAAACGTAATCTTCCTTGACGTGGTAGGAATTCTTGGCTTCCCGTCTCTCTTTTCGGTTGGCTTGACGTCTTGCGGACTGGCTGACTCTTGCGCATAACTTCTGGCGGTATGTCTTGACACGTCTCGCCGCTTTGGCCTTGCGGATCGGAGGGATTCCTGTGCTGGCACAGAGCTCCTCTGTGCTGGACGCTTCGCCGAGATCTTTCAAGTTCGTTTCCTGTCCCTTGCCTTTTCCTGTTTGCAGTGCTTTGCCATGATTCTCGCTAGTAGGTGTCGCCAAATCCTCTTTCAAAGACACCGTTGTCTCAGACTTCAGTTGAGTTGGTACCGGCACCGCATCTCTCAACTGCCCCGTCTTGTAGATCACAAGCTGCAAGCTACCTTCGAAATTCAATGACTTCGCGGTGCGGCTTTCCAGTCTCTTTATCCCCTTCAGTCGGTATTTCCTGAGCTTGACCGGAACTGATTTGTCGAGATGGTATACTCGAGCTTCGAGACTTATATCGGGATTAGATTCCTTCACGACTGGCGCAAAAGCTGGCTCTGTGTCCTGAGGATCATGGCGCGTCACCGAGTAGACGGCGCAATGCGACTCCTCTCTGAGAAGTGAATGCAGCTTGAATGGTCCATCGGGGATCATCTGGTTGATTTGCGATGGCGAAAGTGCAGGTCGCTTGGGGGGTTCTTGGAGAGCTTGAGGTGGAGAATCCTCAACGGCGACATCTGGTTCCTGGAGTTCTGGAGTTTTGCTGGCGTCCATCTTGGTGTTGGCGAGATGGGGGGTTGATGAAGTTGCTAAGAATCGCCTGTGGCACCGAAATTCAGGCGCCCAATTTCATTTGTCTGGTGCCTTCCGCGGCAGTTCTCGACGAATGGGCTTCGTTAAGTGAGCAGTTGAGGAAGGGAATGAGCTGCTCGTACAGTGACTTGCTGCCTATCTGGAGTACCGTTGCCCCGCATTTTTCCATGTATCCTGAGACTTAGGCCAATTTTGCCATTGGCTGAGGTGCCTGCCAAGACTGTCACAAAGTTAGGCTCCTGGTTGATGTAGGTACCCGTACTTGCCCTCGCCGCGAACTGAGCAGTGTCCCCTTGCTACTTCGGGCAGTTGCAAATCACGCATGTTGACGGACTGCATCTTAGCGACAACTTGTGGCTACATGATTGCAGAATATTGATGGGGTATAGAACTTGGGTAAAGAGAAACCACATCAACAGATTGTCATCCGTTAAGCCTCCATGTCGAACCGTCTCGACGTCACGCTCATCGTTCCTTCCTCCTTTCCACTCCTGCAATCCACCTCCGCCGTTCAAACTCCACTTCTGAGCTTCGACCTACGAGCGCAGATCAGATTCTTCAGCGCATGGAGAAACGGGCTCCCTGTCCTTCTGCTCTTCAGTGCCCTAGAGAGAGACACAACAGTCAGTCCAAATCATCATCAGGGTCTCCCAGGGCAAGGGACGCATCACAGAACGCCAATACCGCCACCGCCAATGCCGGAATCCCGAGACCCAGAGACAGCCCAAGTGTCAATTGATCTGAGTCAGACTTTGCGGCACCTGAGCCAGTAACAGGACCAATTGTGCAGTTGTCTCCTTTACAGTTGACGATTGTGCGTATATCTCCTTCGTTGTGCACGTTTCCCTTGTTATTAACACTCCCGGGATTGCTTGCGGGCGGTGTGGTGGTGGATCGCGAGGAAGACGTTCGGAGTGCGATTAATCCGAGAAAGTATAGAGATCTAACGAATGATTATCGAGATTGTCGGGGTTAACGTCGCCCTCCAGCTCTGAGAATGGCGTAGAGCTGTCCGTAGAGTGAATGTTAAGTAAGTCACGGATTATTAACATCCTGGGACTGTAAAATACGGCCTGATGTATGAAAACAAAAGTGAGATTGGCTTTGGCGCCGTAATGAATTGTTGATGTTAGGATTGGCTGTTGGACGTGAGTTGGAAGAACATCCTGTTGTGACAGAAAAGGTGTGAAGCTTGAGGTGGCAGAAACAAGATCTGAGGCGAGAACTGGGTCGTTTGGGTTGGGTGGTGAATTTCTGCGGTAGAAAAGGTACGTAGCGTATGGTAGCGGGGACTAAATATGGGCTTGTGGCCGCGAACTGGGCCGCTGGCACTGGGCGGTAAATTTTACGCCGGCAGAAAAGATTCATAGCTTACGATAGCGGGGACAAATATGGGCTTGTGGCTGAGAGCTGGGTCTCATATTCTGCGAGTAGAAACGGTGCAGAACACGGAAGAACGAGAGTTACGCTGCATAATTTTCTACCGGCAGAATAAGTGTGTGTGTGTACCTAAGTATCGACGAGGTTGGGAATTCAATCCTATAAAGATGAAAATTTTATCACAAACTTAACCGCTTACATCATTAAATTCTCTAACATCTCTCTAGTAAGAATCGAAAATTTAAAAGACAGCCTATATATCCCTAATAGTACTACAGCAACGACGACCGGTTCCGAAATGTTGCTGTGTAGCATGTCGTGCTTCAGGGCAGTGTAGAAGCCAGGTCCAAGAACGGTCTTGAGCTCGGTGTCGCTGGAAAAGATGAAGGCCCCGTTTGATTGCTGGTATTGGATGATTTTCTTGATGAAGGCGCGGCCGGTTGGGGAGATTGAGGTCGATGTGTCGGGCGTAATAGTGTGTTGGTGGCATTCGATGATGGAGGGTTCAAGGGTGCAGCTGAATCAACGGGTTTCGGCAAAAGTATTTGATGGAATAGCGAGGTAGAAACCAAGTGCTTATTTCCGGTATGATAGAGGGTTTGGTCTCGGCTGTCGTTAGGGGCCTCGTGAGCGGGTTCATCCGGCACTTTCAGAGACACATGAGGTTCGGGGGGGAGGAGACGATCCCGAGGCGGCAGGTGGGAGCGGCGGCGGAGGCGTTGCTGCTGCTGAGGCTGGGAGGCAGACCTGGAATCGTAAGAAGAAGGAGAGAGTTAGTAGGGTCTAAAGTGGAGAAAAATCGACAGGCTGATCTGTACTAAGAGATGAGAGTTAGAGGTTAATAGGCAACCTGCGTTAATGAGGATATTAATTCTTAGTAGCCTGTACTAGCTACTTGTAGATTTTTCCGTCTTTAAAAATACCCACACCTTATTTTGTAACTACCAGACTATCGGCTCTATGCCTGCGTGCACATCTCTGATCAAACTAGCAGATTTTTCTTAAATCTAGAATCTAGACCTAGGAAACTTTATCTAAGGGGGATTAAATAGGGGCCTTTGAGGCTGTATAGTAGTAGCGTATAAGATTGCTTAAGTTTAGGACAAATCAGCTACAGCTTACCCTAGCTCACCCTAGCTTAGGACGACTAACGAAAAAGGAAATATCGTATGCCTAGATTCATCACATATAACCAGGCTGGTTTGATGCTTGGATGTTTCTGGGTTTAATTGCCCAATTTGAATCACAGCAAAACTCGTGAAAACCGGCGAACCGAAGCTGGGGAGCATCAAATTGGTATCCTCCGGCCCTTTTATAGCACTCCGCTCAGTCACCCAAACCCCCGCGATGCCCCTGACATGACCCCTTCCTAACCATAGATCTGGCCATGCTTCGCAGAGCCCTTTACACCGTCACCGTCAATCATGTAACTTACCGTTGCTATCCCCTCGGTGCCCTCATCTTTTGGATCTGATACCGCAATACCAAGACGAACTGGGCAACTTGTCGTGCCGCTGAACCCGGCTCCCCTTATTGAGCCAAGGCTATCCTTGTCAACGCCTGCAATCAAGGCAACCAGGCCAAAGTCCCTCGAGATGGGGGTATGGTAGAGACAATACACGACGAAGAGGACCAAGATTGTCAAGGCGGGCTGCAGCACTAGAATGATGTAGAGCTTCCAATCGGTCCTGAGCGTCGGGACGACTATGCTTGTCGTCTCAGCCTGGGTATATGTCTCATTGTAATAGTTGGACACATTGTTGGCGAGCCATATGGGGCCGTTGACCTGAATCGGCACGTATCCCTCGGAGGCGACGGTGATGGCCTGGAACGCAGCAGCCACGACGGCGGCGTTGGTGGGCACCACCCACGATGATCCGTTTCGGAGCGTGGCGAAAACGCCGAGGTAGTCTGCAATGCTGCGTCCTAGAATTTCCTCCAGGCTGAGCTGGCAGTTGCTGTAGTACTGGTAAGCGGGGTCCAAGGGCTCGGGATCGCATCCGCCCGAGATAAGCTCGACGGAGCTGCGCGTGATCTTCCACGTTCCTGTGCAGTTGTGCCGCTTGATGTCGAAGCGCATGGCGTGTTTTAGGAACTCTCGCCCCGCCTCGTCCCAGTTCATGGAAGGGAGGAGCACATCTAGACCCATAGTCCCGATGAGCACCCACGATCCGTTCCAGGCCCTGGGCGAGTCGTCGGCTGCTAACCCCGCGTGCAAAATGAAGTGCCCAAAGCCGTATGAGATGTAGTTCAGCGCAAGCGAGTTGGTCGGGTAAATTTTTTCCCAGTATTCCTCGTCACCAACTGTTGTATTGAAGTGGGCAACGGTCCCGCGCACCCGTCCCGTCAGGCGGAGAGATGAGCCGCTGTCAAGGCTCTCACGGAGGGCGAGGACGCGACTGGAAGTGGGTGCATCGATCGAAGCCACCGACGTTTTTGACAGCAGCACCGTGTTGAAGCCATAGACCGTGTTCTCAGGAGGGAAGCCGACAGTGTCATCGCCCGTCGCGTCCAGGAAGGGGGCAGTAAAGTTGGCCAGAACCGCGTTCCACCTCGGCACCGCGGGCCCGTAGCGCTCGCTGAAAGTACCTCCGACTATCAATCCGGGTGGTGCGACTGGCGCAAAGACCGCATCGTATATCGTGGTCTCCGGTGTTGTCGTGAACCCGTCGCTAAACTGCTTGTACAAGACGCCCAGCACAAGTGGCGTCGCTTGCATCACCACCAGCGAGAACCTCCATCGCTTGGCCAGCTGTTTAGACAGGGGTGACAACCCCAGGAGCCCCTGGAAGTTTTGCAGCGTCGGGTGACCTGATCGCGCCTCGGTGAGGATGAAAAGAAACGGGAGGACACGCTGTACACACTGGTTCATGACGCCGAGGAGAAACCCTAATGCCGCAAGTTGGTTGTTCGTGCCCAGCTGCACCGCGTAGGGCAAGTCAGGGTGGATCACTGCAATAGCGACGGCGAGGCAAAGAAGGGATACAACTGTCGCGGCGCAATCGAGAACGCTCAGTGGCCTTTTGGCGTGCGGTACCCCTAGCGCTGCCTCCGCTCCCGACCCGGCGGGGCTCGCTGCTCCCGGCCATGGCCTGGAAGAAGACTGGGTGCGGGCTCCATGTCTGGTAGTTGACTTAACCTCTGCGGGCATGTGGTTTTCGACATTTGTTCTCGCTAGGTGAGTGAGAGGGCGATCGCGATCGGCTGAGGACAAAGGCATGGGGAAATATATGGGCCATAGCGCGTCACCCAGCTGTAGGTAGCAAAGATGAAAGCCACCGCGGCAGGCAGCCTTACCGTACTTCTAGGGCAGGTTTCTTTTATCTTGGCTGATGCATTGCATCATGTTTGTCAAAGAACGCCTTGGTACCTAACAGATAGTTGGAGGATGCCTAACTTTCCGTTAGCCAATTGTGTCCCAAGCCACAACACCCTCGGCAGCCTTGATTTCGAGACCTCCCATTTTGACAGCCCAAATTGGAACACTTTTGAAAAGACCTAATCAGGTGAGAGCTTTGCGGGTGGTTCAAAACCCAGCCTACAACGACAAATTCGGGAGAGGATTTTGCGCAGAGCATGCTTCTTGAAACTGCCAGGTAAGTCGGCTCTTCAAGGGTTGGAAGGAACTTTTGGTACATGCCTCAGCCCCACTCTCTTGGAGGCTTCCAGACAGCCCTCTTCCTTCCCCGCAGCTACCTTTCCTTCCACAGAATTTCACACCACCCACCGATAAGGCTATCGATAAGCTTATCAGTCAACTTTCCCTTTCTCACCCGTCACTCAACCTTTTGCGGAAACAACGATAACAATTCAATTCCTTCGATTCTTGCGAAGAGTGCGAATGGAAAGGGTTATAGCGCCTTGGCACTTTTGTCATAGCATTTGAGTTTCCCCAGTACGGGCTAACTCCCCTAACCCATGCTGGGCTCCTGCCTGACATCTCACTTTTTTCTGCTGGGCTTCGACGAACACCTCGACCACACACACATCATGGTGGCTCCGTCAAACCGTCACCAGTCGTCCCTAGAGGGCGTTATTTACTTTTCCACCGCCGTGCAATCCATCCTTCGCACATGCGGACGAGCGTGACCAAGCCATTGGCAGGTTCCGTCGCATCGTCGGGTACTTCAAAGCCCTTGAGCCGCTAGCACGCAACGGCAAGTACAATCGCCCGGCTCTTGTTCGCCTCACATTCGAATATGCGCGCTCGCCTGAGTCAGAGGACAAGTTTCTCGGGGCATTCTTCCGATCTCTCGGGATGCTTGACGAGAGTGTCGATCTCAGCAACCAGAGCGTAGTTACCGATTTTCGCGAGCCACTCTTTGGCTTTGCAGACTTCCTCGTGAACAGTTTCTTCCTTTCTTCCTCGTATGTCTATATTTCCCAACCTACCTCCGGTCCTTTACTAACAGGGTGGTTGGCAGTACGAGCCGCTACTAATAAAAGGCCTCAAACTTTTCCGGTCTATCATGCTGCGGTCCAGCAAGCCCAAGCGCATGAGCAGCAGCGCATACAAGACTTTGTAGGAATACCGGAGGGTCTATCAACCCTACGGGGCGCCTGTATCGCCCGAGACCGTCACCGATGCGTTATTACGTATGCCTTCGACACTATGGAGACGAAAGAACGGTGGAAACAGCTTCCTGTGTGGAACGTTTCACTGAGGGTACGGAGCTCATGGGAGCAGCGGAAGTGCAGTTGTAAAGTGACTTGATTAGGTAGAAAGGGGGGGAGCGAAGCTCCCAGACTCAATACAAAAGAAAGCTCCCTGTGTGTGAGGAGAGCACATGACCAAAGGCTCCTGCGCTCCAGCCTAGCCTGGAGCGGTAAGGTGCCTGCGCACCTGAGCGCCATGAACTGCCGCTGCAGTTCGACATCCTGCTAAAGACGATGACGAAAATCCACTTCACGGAAATAATATATGTGGGTATCTTGAGGTAGCGCATATTATCCCTGATTCTCTGACGAAGGAGGAAGATGGCGAATTGGTTTATTACCCCTTTTCCTATATAAGCTTTAAGCTGATTTTCCCAGAATGAGTCGAGAAAAGCCGCAATTACTATCCTCAAAATGTTTGACAGTAGCGTGATCTACTTGATCGAATGGACCGATATTAACCGTCCACGTAACGCTATTACTCTCAGCCAAGATATGCATCAGTGTTTTAGACACTTTGATATCTTTTTAAACGTATCACAGACGCTCCAACAAATACCCATCAGATCCAAACCTTTCTGCCTTTCTTATCAGGAGGCCGCTTCCCTATTACAAGGACATTATTCACACACGTCAATTGATCCTCCATCAGAGCGACTTCTCGGACTTCACTCTGTTATCGGCCACATACATCCTCCACCTTTCAGGCGCGGGGGACTATGTCCAGGCCATCCGCAACGACATGGAGACTGGGGTAGTGCAAGTGGACGGATCGACGCAGTTAGGGGTTCTGGTAAGCCCCACTATGCGAATAAGGGGATAGGGGACCTGGGCGGAACATACGTACCTACGGATTAGAGAAATACAAACTCAATAGTGTTCACATCAAAATGGGAGCTCAGGAGGCGTGTGCGTACTTGTATTCCAAGAGAAAGAGAGACCCCTCATCAGCTCCGGGCTCGCCAGAGCAACATCAATTGTATAGAAGCGGTGGGCTTGGCGGTAGAGATGCTGACTACTGAAGCTGCGGCCTGGTTTTTTTACCCCGAGTTCGCTCTGCTCAGTTCCGTTGCCAAATCTCTTCCCCCGGACACCTAGTCCCTAAGAACATCCTCGGCTCGAACGCCTCGACAAAAAGACGAGTATGTGCCACTGCCGAATCAGCTTGGAGAGCTTGATGGTTTGGGAGGCGGAGCGGGATTTACCGCCTCCTTCATCGTCGTTCCCATCTTGACGTACATCGTAGCCTTGACCTGTGGCTGGTACTTTCACGGCGACAAGCCAAGGGAGGAGATGGCAAAATACATGGAGAGTGTACGGAGCCTTCCTCGCAAATGTTTCCCGGCAATGCTCTCACTGTGGAACGTTTTGGCTGAGGAACGAGGGGCTCAGGAGCAGCGGAAGTGCAGTTGCAAAGTGACTTGATTTGGTAGAAAAGGGGAGTGCGAAGCACTCCCCAGTTATATACAAATGGAAGCTCCCTGTGTGTGGGGAGAGCACATGATCCAAGGCCCCTGCGCTCCAGGCAAGCCTGGAGCGGTAAGGCGCCTGCGCGCCTGAGCGCCAAGAACTGCCGCTGCAGTTCGACACTCACTCTGGGTAAATTTTGGGAACTGGCTGAAACGCAAGGGTTAGTTTTCCAAGTTTGGTCTTCTTGCTCGGCTATTTCCATCGAACCTGGATGACGACACCGACGACACGGACAGTGAAGACCAGGTTTCGTCTCAGTCAGCTGCATAGACGCCCCCTGAGGTTTCTGAAATCGGGTCGGGAAGCCAGCGCCAGACCATGTCACCTTAGTACGCAGTGGATGCCTTCGCTACAGGATGCGATGTCTCGATATTTCGCGGTACTTTCGGACTGGGGGAGACCCAGCAAGACGGAGCGAAAAAGGATGAGCACTTTGGAATCTGATCTGGGATAAGCTGGTATTTTATTTTCGATAAATAATACTTCCAAGTTTGAGCGCCAATTCAAGAATGCAATGCCTCTGTACCCTTGTCTGGCTTCAAGGTCCGACGCCGTGCATCTACGCATCGGAGATGCCGCTCGGTCGCCGAAGGAGCATCGGCTCCGGGCTGCTACCCCACTTACGGACAAAGAGCCCCTGTCTGCACCGATTTCAGTGCGCGTCAGGCGGCGCGCCGTGAAATACTCAGCAAGCCAAGAGGCGAAGGATCGGGCTGTTCTCCCTTTCACAACATGACATATAAAGCTGACACCAGCCCAACCACCAAACGACAACACAACACAATCGTTCTCACCATCGGAGCTTACCCCAGGCACAAGAGCAACACTCCCCTGCAAACACCATGTCCTCCGAAGCCAAAACCAAAACTAAGCCCTACACGGGCGGCTGCCACTGCGGCGCCATCCGCTACTCCATCGATCTGGACCTCTCCTCAGAGACAAAGGCATCCAAATGGTATTGTCCCCTCCTCATCCCCTCCCCTCCCCTCCCATCCCACTCCCCCCCGAAAGACCACAGCGCCCGCTCTAATCCATTACCGCAGCAACTGCTCCATCTGCCTCAAAACCAACCGCCTCTCCATCACCATCCCCAACCCCGACACCGAGTTCAAGCTCCTTTCTCCCGCCGCCCTCGCCTCCGTCCCTTCATACCAGTTCGGTCCGAAGTCGCAGCACTATCGCTTCTGCGACAAGTGCGGCATCCACGTGTTCGCATATGGTAGTTATGTGTATGAGGGCCAGGAGGTGAAGAACTTCAGTATTAATGCTGTGACGCTGGATGCGGACCAGGGGGTGGATTTGCGGGCGTTCAAGATGGGGTATTGGGATGGGAAGGCGGAGAATTGGGAGGCGGGGGAGGGGGAGAGGCCGTATCC
>Ga0247780_1000330_pt1 | contig 47163 bp, 72 predicted proteins | sample UWRJL079202R5_FD_179927 | JGI IMG/M metagenome (GOLD analysis project Ga0247780, IMG submission 179927) | Plant litter microbial communities from Arlington Agricultural Research Station in Wisconsin, United States - UWRJ-L079-202R-5 | ecosystem: Environmental > Terrestrial > Plant litter >...
CTACACCAGAGTGAGGGCAATACAAGGGGTCTGAGCAGTAACCAAGGGCTTGTAATTGTTGAACTCTGGCCCCCTCCTTTCCTCGTGGGCTAGAAGCCCCTATTTTATAGACGAATTAAACAAAGAGACTTCCTTTCCCCACTTTTTCGCTGCGTAACCGTTATGTTTTCCTTCCTTCCCTGCCCTTAGCTCCGAGTCTTCCCGATCCCGTTTCCACTGCTTTATCACTGCGTTCTTCAGGGTCTTCGGGGCTCCCCGTTCTCGAATCCTCTGGATTCGGGGTGTCCCCTGGGTTCCATGCTTCCTTGGGGTTGGTGGCCTCTAACAAATGGTCCCCATCTTTCGAAAGCGAATAGTTCAACCTTCACCTAACCTTTGCCTTCGATATCTCGCACCTACACCTAACGGTATACACTCTTGCTTCTGTTGTTTAATACCTTTAATTTATCACTACCCTTGACCAAACGCAAAGATATGATGCTCGAATCAACGGCGTCCAGTCTTCGAGAGTCTGAGCTCGTGGCACGCCACAGGAGACCGAATTCTGGGGCAACATTGCTCCACAACCCTGCCAGATATTTGGCGTGTGAAGTCTTTTCGACAAGCCCTGCACCACCGGAGATGGCAATGAGCTTGTCCATCTGTTTCGTGAGCGCCCCCTGCGAGTAAGATCCGACGAGCTCGTACCACCGCTGGTTGAAGGCGAGTTTCTTATGAAGTGTCAGCTCCGTCGATGCGTTGATGGATAGGAGAGTATTAAGCGCCCCGCGGATGCCTCTTGTGGCAGAGTGATCCTCGTAGTTGCCAGCGGCTATCTGCGCACGAATGTCGCGGTCGACTGGCGTATCAGCTGAAGTTTTGAGATAGTGATGCAACAACAGCTTCATTCTTCATGAGCGGATAGTTTCCGACTGTGAGAGTGACCTGCACGTCATTTTCCCAGCAGTTGCTCAGCACAAAATACATGACTGGCCCATCAAGGTCGAACCGCTCGACGAGGCGACAGGTTGGGTCGCTGACTCGGCCAACGTACAGCAGTCTTGTCGGCACAAATGTGGATGTTATCGGAGGTTGGCAAGCTCGATGTGTAGAGCAAGTCTGCAGCCACGTTTTCGCGATCTTAGCCGCTGCTGCCGATCCAGTAGAGCTGAGTTGCGGTTTCTCTAATCGGGAAAGGTTGGAAATTGTACTGCTCAGCTTCGTTCGGAACTCTGCCTTCTTATTCGGAAGCAACTCCAAGTAACAATCCGAGTCCCAGGAGCTTTTCGAGGGCAGGAGGCCACGTTCCCGTGTTGATCTTGATGATGGCGTCGGCGCCTTCCATGCTGCGAGGATCGGCCTGGGATGGAAAGGTCCCATAGCCGTCCACGGACGGCCGACACATCTTGAATCCGACAAGCTTCTCATGTTCCCGTGGCAGGAGGTGATAAAGATGGCAGGCTAGTGGAGGCGTGAGGGGGGAGGGTTGCGGGCGGTGGTCATGCCGGTGAGGAGGGTGGCGAAAAGGGGGATGAGGGTTGTGAGGCTGCATTGTTTTGGTTGAGAGGTGTGGTTTAGGAAGATGTTTGAGATTGGGAGTTGGGAGTTGGGATTTGATGCAATGGTCGATATGAAAGTTGTCTGGAGACAGGAATGTAAGAGGGTTATATACTGTGAAGACGATGATATCTGTCTTAGGGAATCTGATATATCTAGTTGCGCAAGCTCGTCCCAGCATTCGCTTCCCGTCGCCCGATTTGAGAGTGGAAAGCAAGACATCCGACGGCTGACGATCTTAAGCTGACGTCAAAGCCGAAACCATACGTTGGTACTGGAATGCAACGGCTTCCATGTATCTTCAAGTCTGTGAAACCACAACTCCAAGCTCATGACACCGGATCCTTGAATCTCTCCTGAAACAAGAAAACAAGGAGACCGAATGCTACGTTATTCCACCAGCTCATCAGCAGAATTTCCATTTGCTTCATTTTGTGTTGCAACCCAGCGGGGTCTTTAGTAGATGCGAGAGGCGGACATGGGAATAACACGGAAGTTGGGTGGCCGTGGGAGGTTTTGCGTCACGTGAAAGGCGCATTCGATGTACCTAAACGTAGGAAGCAACTAGGCTGTAGGAGCCTGAAGCGGGGCTAATTTCGACTCCCTCCTATCCCAACAACTCCCCATTTTCACCGACTATAATTAAATCTCACGCAACACCGTCGAGGCCCGGGAGAGCGGTTCAAGGCTCTCGCTATGGAGGTAGTAGGCTTGGCAGCAAACATCCAGACCTTCGTCGACGTTGGATGCAAGGTTGCCAAATGCGCATACGAGATTCATCACGCAGGTTCGACTACGAGCCACACACACACCCAGTATACACGTATATTATAATTGTAATTGTTACTTAGGAGCCATTCCTATAGATTACGCGTCACCTACTTTTCATCGAAAGGAAACTTTAGCCGGGGGACAGAAAACTGGCCTCTGAGGCTGTGCAGCGGCCAGGTATGGGATCACCCTAGCTCAGGGAAGAATCAGGGAAAGCTCAGAGCAAATCAGCTACAGCTCACCCCAGCTCAGGGTTACGAACAAAAAGGAAATTTCGTGAGCTGGGATTCGTCTCAGATAACCAAGCTGTTCCAACTCCAAAGCTCCTCGTCGCCAAGCTTCAATGGCTGATAATCCTATGTCGCTTTACCAAATTAGCAGCGCTTCTAACTAAAGGAGTAGCTTAATAATGTTAGTGTGGTTTTCTAAACAGGACATATGTAAGGGTGTATACCTACTTTTCCAGTTGACGGTATGGATACCGGCTCCTGCCTGGATCAGTAACCTGGCTACAAGCCGCTCACACACGTTTTCCTTCAACACGGGGGGGCAGCATAGCTGGAAGCCACCGCAGACCTATGCCGGGTTCGACCGGTCGCCCATCCTGCTCCGCCACCCGAGAAAGAAGAAAGGCCCCCACGCAGAGGAGGTGCCGCTGTCATCCCTCAACGACGACGACGGCGGCGGCGACAATGATGTTGGCTCGGTTGATCTGCTTCCCGACTCGTCCTTATGGTTCGTCTGACAGTAGTCAGCCTCGCCGTTGCGGTTATAATTGGCCATTGTGAGCACAGTTCCTTTTTCTGGCACTGGATGCTGGGTAGCTGCAGAGAGAGAAATAAAGTCAGAATATTACGTCAATTTGTACAGTTGGGAATAGGACCAGCACACCTCGACGCAGTGACAAAAGGGCTCGAAGGAAAAGAAGGAAAAGGAGCTGCCTTGTGCGATTCGGAGAGATATGCGCAAGCTGTTGTACAGTCAGGATATTTTGTTTGTATGACCAAGGAAAGGATGGATATACCTTGAGATCATTCGGAGAGGTATATGGACGTGGCATTTGCGACTGGCATCGCCATCGGTCGCATCGACCCTCAGCAAGCTGAATAATAGATTTCGTAGTGCCGAGTAACCACCCAAGCGGTTGACAAAATAAAAGAGACTCCAAAATTTTCTTGCCAAGTAAAGTGGTCCGTGTGTACTATCAGCACCACTAACAATTCTTCTGGATTCCACCAGTCACTCCACTTGCCGCACCACTTTCAACCCACGCCGCCAACTCGAGGGCCCCTCAACAATGGCTATAGGCGATAAACACCATCCAACTCCAAGGCAGCAATCCTGGGCACGGTTTCCTATCTACAGGGCTAATGTCTATTCAACCAAGCACCCTCAATTACAAAAGCCAGCGTTTTTGGTTATTTTGGTGCAAGTAACCCGCGAGGATGGGAAATACTACGGAATAATCATGCACGCCGGCATCCAGATATCGAAACCCGAGGACGAAAAAAGATCCTTTCACCAGCTCATTTACAATCAATGGAGAAGGCTATGTGGGAATTTGGCTTCCAAGGTCGTGCCTTATCCTGGGAAGGTCTTATTACAGACAGGAGTTCCCAATGCTTCATCACGCACAATCCAAAGAGCAATGGGAACCCTAGGCTATCGCAAATGTATTACCTTTGAGAAAGGGTGGGTTTCACCATCTGACGCCAAACGCCGGGTTGAAGCTGCCAAAATTGCTCTTCAATATCGCCCTTATCCCGAGGATTAGCGAGATATCCGTTAGTCTGATGAAAGCCATTTCGGCTTTTCCCCGAAGGCAGGATTCGAATTATTCGGAAACCAGGAGAGTGGTACTGCCCTGATTGTATCCATCACGCTGAGGAGCCGGTAAAAGGGGCTGAAATTCGGCGATTTCACGTTTGGGCAGCTGTTGGATGGAATTTTTAATCGGAACTGGTTTTTTACAAAGTGCTAACAAACACTAACGGCAAAATGTCCCATCAAATCTATCGCAACAAGATTTTGAATAAGGTGGATGGTTCTTGTCTCCTCCGAGGTGATCAGTTCGTGCTGAAAGAGGATGGAGATTCAGGGCATGGCGGAGGGAACTCCTAGCGGAAAAACATCGTGAAGAAATGGAAAGAGACGCACGGATTGAAGCATTTCTTCAACACGCACTCATCTCCAGATCTATCTCCGATTGAAAATTGCTGGAGGGCTGTCAAATCTTTCGTTCGAGCGAATCTTCGGCCTGGTGTTAATATTTGCGATCTTGTGGTTGAAGGATGGAGGCGAATTATTCAGGTGACCATAAATCGCTGGGTTGATTCCATGGTAGTGCGGATGCAACAGGTGTTAGAGGGCGAAGGCAAATGGACTGGCTTAGAAATACTTAGATTTTCTAATAAAACAGGCCTGTGGCAAAGTACCTCAAGGTATGGAGTCTCTTTATTTTGTCAACCGCTTGCCACTGTACATGAAGGCAACCTTGTCCTGGTTTGTGGTCCGCTACTGCTAGGACAAAGAAAGTTGATTAGCGACTGGCGTTAAAGGATGAGCGTCCCGTTTTTGTGAATGGGTTTGTACTGCTCAAAGCTCCCTTGGTCGCTGCAGTGAAGGTGCCCCACTATAGAGGCACTTTCTTCTAGCTGCCGAATCTTTTTTCTCCTCCCACTTTACTATAGCAACTCAACTCACCGATAATCATCACCCTTGTGTTGCTTTTGGGTGTTTTGCAAAATGGATCCCAAAGACGACATTCCGGCTTTTGACCGTCGCTCCGATTCTTTCGCACATCTTCTTCTGCTTGCCGAGGCTACGATGGACACTGCGATGGACACTGAGGATGGCGCAGTGAGGCCTGCTGCCGATCATGGCATCCCGGCATTTATCCCTCTGGTATTTCGTATCCCAAAGTCTTGACATGGTGTATTTTATTAACTGTGATGGTAGCTCCTTACCGACGACCTGAGCATCCCGAACGAATCGATCCCGACTGCTCGCTGGGGAGGCCACGCCAACCCAGTCCCGCCTTTTGTGCGCTCGGGGTATTGGCTGAAGCTCTACAATCGAGCCGACTCTCAGATCTACAAAACCGCGCAAAGACAGATCAGAGAGCAGACTGGTAGAGACAATCGCAAGAGCAGCCTGAAAGGCAAGCCGAAGGATCCTGCCACCAGAGACGCTGTCTTAGAGAAGTCGAAATGGAACCGCGAGTTTCGGGTGACTTGGGCCTTGGCGCTAGAATTCCTAGTCCGCGACCTTGTGCAAACTGCCGAGTTTGACTTTCCGTTCTCCACCTCCAGGAAGGCTGATGAGGAGAAGAACCTGGCTAAGGCCAGAGCGTTGCGCTCGACGCGTGAGGGGTATGCATCATTACCACTTTTTGTGCTTGATTCTATACAGCATACTAACATTTTACCTTCTTTTAGCTTGCCTCAAGCCTTCTTCGACTTCGTGGAGTCAATGGGTGGCGAGCAGGTCCGGCCTCGTATCCATGTTAACCCCAAGGCATTGGACCCCAGGGATTCCCAGTGGCATGGCAAGGGGGATTGGGTCACCACTATGAAGCTGAATTAGAACAAAGGATCGTGGAGTCTAAGAGTAGGGCCAGTACATTAACATGGTAGAGATTCGCGTTGCTGGACCAGAAGATACGAAAGACTCACTAGATGCGATGCAGACTCTAGTTCAACTGCTGGTAGATAAATTGCTGGTCAAAGCGAGTGTGTCCTTGCTGGACCCTGCTGAACAATGCAAGCTCGGAGCTGAATAGTAGCCAAACAAAGACCTAGGCCCATGACCCCATCGGGGACCGCAACAGCTTTGCTCATCACTGCCGCAACACGAGCGAATATTCAGAAGGTGAAAAGCATGGAAGCGCTCAGTCAACACTGGCGAGGAGGCGACATCGCGAATCTCAAGCCCGCACGACTCTTCTCCCCGGATCGATACAATGCTCTACTCGCGCCCAGCGCGGGAAGCACCAGAGGCTACCTTGACGCCCAAGCTTGCGGCCATCCTGTCATCATCCTATTGCGGCTTTCCAAACGCTTAACTCACGGGAGTGAGGATTCTTGGTGCCTCACGCAAGTAATTACATTGTTCATTTGTGCTCTACTGTTCAGTTCACTCTGTGCATTATAGAGCAACGGCCTACAGTGATAATTATAACTCCGCCTGAGAGGACTTGCTTCGACATCCAGTCTTGTGATCACGCAGATCCCTGAGCGCAGCCTCGCACGAACCTTCCGGTCCGTCTGAATCTCACTCTGCGACCTGTCTTAACCCCCTTAGGGTGCAGGTCATAACAACAAGCTTTTATGGCAGTGTAACTTGAGGAGGAATCCCGCGATCCTTTCCTCTAGATATATTCCACGTTTACCTAAGTATAAATGAATCCTTTCCCGTTTGTAGAATCCTTATATACCTCTCCATCTTCATCGCGAAAAAGTTATTTTAGCTGACATCACGGAATTCGTCAATTATGGATACCCGTAACCTCATCTACGCGTCATCTGCTTTCCATCGATAGGAAACTTTAGCCGGGGGGGGACTGAAAAGGGGACTCTGAGAATATGCGGCGGCGGTGTATGGGATCACCCTAGGTCAGGGAAGAATCAGGAAAAGCTCAGGACGAATCAGCCACAGCTCACCCCAGCTCAGGATCGCGAACGAAAAAGAAAACTTCTCGTGCCCAGATTCGTCGCAGACAACCAAGCTGGTTTACGCCAACATTGAAAGTGGTCGTACAAAAGTGAGTTGGGTAAGTGATCAATTGAAGCCCATCTTCCACATGCATCTTTGTTTCCCAAACATCAAACATTTTCTCCATCAGAATCCAACAATGGCTGTCATCGCCCTCAAGATGACCCGCATGCCCATGGTTTGGTTTTGACCGGCAGGCCGAAGAGGCTGCCAATTTCTATGTGTCTCAGGCTATCTTCGAGAATTCCAAACATCACGCATATCCGTCACTATTTCAACGTTGGAAAAGGGTACCATGGCCACGAAGCCGGCACGGTATTGGTCATCAAGTTCAAACTCGACGATCATGGTTCGTCGGCCTGATGTGTCGTGGCAGATTGTCCTGACCGTCCTCAAGGAGATGATGAGTAGTTGAGTCCCATCAAGGAGAAGGCCGACTGCGCCATCGTCGCCATAATGCATATGAGGAAGTTTGATATCGCCGGGCTCCAAAAGGCTTTCGACGCCGGCTTGGGAACAACGAGGTCAGCTAACCAACACCCTTGGTAAGCCCCCTTGGCCGGACCTGAGTCAAACGCAGACTTGGGTTCACATGCAGACTTTTGACTGCGGACTTTCGCATGCCCTGTTTTCCGCATTGTTTCGCGCACAACCATTTAAGTTGGCGGTGTGTGTAGTCAAAAGATAGCCCTGATCAATGGAAACCTGAAGGCTCTAGGCATTGTTGATTTAAAGCGCTATGCAACGTACACAGGTCGATTTTAGCGCCTTGGCAAAATGGACATGCACTCGCTCTGGGGTTTTCTAGTGCTGCTCCTTCCAGTCATCTTCCACTTCACCCAACCATTGCCCAACCAATTCGCATTGTCGTTTCCTCGTGACACAAGCTGCAAAGCATTGAACATAGGGCAAAATGGGATCCCAGGAGACCATGAGCGCAGAAGATACGCGTGAACTCGGCAATCAGCTGTACAAGCAGGGTAAACTCACAGTAGGTACGCCGTTTGCATCTCCATGATTTGGCACCCACTTCCCGGGCCATGCCTTCACAGCTAGCTCCGCTTTTAACATCTGTGACCCGCTGACATAAGTCCTCCTCTCAGCCGAAGAAAAATACAAAAAAGCTGCGAATCTGGCACCAGAAGGCCCGTCCCCTCTGTCCAACCTCTCCAGCGTCAAGTTCGAGCTGGGTCAGTACTCGGCAGCGGCCGCCTTCATCCTCAAGTCGCTGCAACTCACCAACGCGGCTTCCGCCGGCGAAGATGATGCCGTTGTGCGCAAGAAGAAGCAGACCCTCTATGAACGCCTCGCAAAGTGCTACATGCACCTGTCCGAATTCGATAAGGCGCGAGGAATCATCAATCAGATCTCAGACAAGAACTTGAGAGACTCTATCCTCGATGTCGTCGAAATCGCGCCCAAGTGGAGTGCGGGCGGTGGTAATGCGCCGGGATCTTAAACCAGCAGCCCTGGCTCGGACGCTCATTTTCTTTTCCATGATGACATCCTCGTTCGGGAAGAAGATCAAGGGCGGTCGTGCGAAGGGGGAGGATCTCGAGATCATGATGGCGTACCTTTACGCCGGTATTGCTGTCCCCGCAGCAGTTAACGACATGCTGCAGACTCACATCAAGAAGCTGCTCGAAGTACTCGGCAAGGACAAGAAGCTGTTCAACTAACTCTTCATGCCGAAGCCTACCCGAAAAGAAGTCGCCTATATCCTTCGTCAGTGGCAGGACCCTCCCGACAAGGACCTCTGTCAAGCGTTCATCATTAGGCGTACGGTCGTCAAGACAATGAAGATGGACAGGATCAGGACGTCGGGTATGGTTGGCGTGGACCCTCAAACGCCTACCGAACCAGGAATGGAAGATGATCGCAAGAGCTTCGAAGATCTCGGTATCTTGCTCCCCCCTCGGCGTTTCGCCGAGAAGTTTGATGCACCTCTTGTCACGTTGATGGATCAGTATAAGTCCGGATCACACGGTGCGAGGAACTAGCTTGCTGCCCACGTTGACGCGACATGGGCTGTAAATGTCACGCTCTTTGACTTCGACTTCATCGCCGCCCGCTTCAGCGAGAATGGCAAGCCGCTGCCATCATGGAGAGGATCCCGCCGATTGAGAACGACCCGCTTCAGTTTGCTTCTCAGCTGGGCTTTACAGTTAAGAATGCCGGGGTCCTGGAGAACGTTAGGGGCTTCCTCAAACTGGTTTCCTTTAGCTTAGACCAGCTTAACGGGCGTCTAATGATCGAAACGCTGGCGGGTGAGATGACTGGTATTATGGAGTGGCTGCGCTGGGACTGCCTCGATGTCCGGTCTGAGCTGGTAGTTGGGGTTGACCCATCCAAGTTCCCTCGCGTCTATGATCGCATCCATATGAGTAATATCCCGTGAGTTTCTATCCCTACCACGTAACAGACAGTAGATTGACTGACCCCATCCGGCAGCGATGACATCGGCGGACTGCTTATCATCGGGGTGCACGAGACGCAAGCCCTGCGAGTCCCGGACTTTTTGCTCCTGATGTGGAAGACGTCTGACGGGCCGCTGCCATAGGGGAAGAAGCTGCGGCAGGCGCTGTGCAGCGGGGGCGACGATGTGGTGCGTGTGTTTACGGCGGTGGAGTATGAGGATAGGACGAGCACGGTGCGGTTTTGGTTTTGTGTGGATGAGATGGAGAGATTGAGAGAGGGGGAAGAGGGGTGGAAGGCGTTTATTGCTAGGGTGCATGAGTGGACTGCTGCGGCCGGGGGTGTGCCGGTGGGAGAGGGGGTTAGGATGGGAGGGGTTTGGAGTGAGTAGGGAGTTGTTAGTGCCGATGGCTGTGTAAGTACCCCGGTGAAAGGGGGCTATGGAGGTTGGAGGTACCTATGTTGTGGTGGTATTTGGAGGCTGGTAGGTGTTGTAGGCTGCATCGGCGAAGATGACGTCGAGCAACCCCTGGTTGGTTTGGCGATGGCGACTTCTCGGGTTGGTAGTGTGTCGCATGCAAGCCACGTGAAGCTGGGCAAACAACCAAAGGGCTGACGCGCATCGCCGCTCACGTAGCCACAGACATCTCCAAAACAGGGGTCCTGGCGTATGTGAAACTCAAGCTCGCTATCCGCTAGTACTGGCCTTGAAGGTGTTGGCAGAGGAGCGAAGCAAAACTCAGCGCAGCGGTACCATGTAACGCAATATGCCGGTGAAAGAGCAACGCGCCTGGGTTATCAGACCTAAAAGCGACGACCAGCCACCCGTTCCACAGCTCTTAATCGGAACATCAGTTATTACAGCACATCTTGCTTTCCCAAACTGTAACAAGTGGTGCCACCTCCAGCATTGAGCTGATGACGGTCACTCTCCAGAAATGAGTGCAAAGACACTCCGACGTGCCTTTTATTAGGCCAAACGTCGAAGGCACCATCAATCCATGGGTTCGATTACTGTTTGGTTCCAGGTTGTTTGTTTCTTTATTCTTTCTTTCTTTGTTCTTATACCGCGACCCTAGTACTACAGGGTATTTTGGCAAAGCCAACGGGGAAGTAGCACTTCCAGCTCGCCCAGGCCCAGCAACAAAGGACAGGGAGGATACCTACTTCTCCATCGTCACCTACAACCTCCCCAGGCGACAGCATGCGCCTATTAAAGCACCACCTCCAGCCCCGGGTCACAATGGATGCCTACCTGCTCGCTCGCATTATGAAGTTTGCGGAACGCAAGCTTGCCCCCACGTGTGTCATCGAGACCAACCTGTTGACCACATCCACCGCATAGCCAACAGGGTCGACGGCCTGGAACCAGCCTTCACGTGCCAACGCCACGCCACGTCCACGAGTTGAGCGTTGAGGTGGAGCAACGTGTCGACGGTTTGTTATCCGTTTATTATCGTCACAGAGAGAGGCTGCAGTCACTTGTAATCAGAGAAGGGGGAGGGCGCCGCTCGTTGTGTGCACAATGTTTCCCATACTTTATTTGTGTCCTCCTTTGTGTGTAGCCTTTTTTGGCCGCAACCCTAGGGATATTACGCAGAGCGACAGGGCCTGGGCGCAACATACACCACCATCGAGGACTGCAACCGACTCGTCATCCCCACGCCCCAAGGGGAACGGCAGCTCAGCTGCTGCAAAGAGGATGCTCGGCCCCCAGGAGAGCGCCCCTCCAGCTGGCTGGGTCAAAGGCAGCCATTGGACTCAGAAAGCTCATCCTCAGCCTGACCGCCTCCCGTACGAGGCATCCCGCCTCCCTGCTTCTTCTTTGTGCGCCCCATGTCTGGGAATGCTGTTATATCGTACATGTGTCAGAAACTTCCGTTTCATCATGTAGGGGGCGAACGGTTACCGTACGGTTCAGGGTGCAACTCTTGTAGTAAGACTGAGAAGCACAGTTTGCACATGAAAAGCTGAAGTGGCCCTTGATGTGAATGTGTTCGCCAAACGGCAATCCAATCTTTGGGTCGGTCGTAGCCGGCTTTTTGGATGGCATAGGCTGGGCCTTTTGGCACGGCTGGTCGCTGATTTCACCGTACGCGGCGATGAGGAGAGCCTGGGCCCTGTACCCGACAGTGATGAGGTCGTCCCATGACTTGCCCTCGAACCACTTGGGGTGGACAAGGACCCGCCGGTTCACTGTACGGCCTTGCACTGCCTTGGTACGGGCTTTTTTGTTCTCCCGTTTGAGGATCGACTTGAGGCAGTTTTGCCAGGTAGGCTTTGAAAAGTCGATGTACCACACGTGCTGGTCGTCGTCCTTGTTGATATCGTACAGCTCGTCGGCAAAGTTGTTCGCCATTTTGTCAGACGCAAATGAAAGTTCTGACCCAGGGTTAAAGTTAGTTGGAAACCAAATTTTGTAGGGCAATTGGGATGAAGCGAATGGGAGTTTGGGAACGGCGGAGTTTGGAGGCAAGTGTTTTGACGGCAGGGAGAATGGAGAGATTGCAAGCTTCGCTGTACGGTGGAAATTGCAGGGATGAGGTGATAGAGTTGTGATTATGTTAATAATAAGGAGGTACTGTTTCACTTACTCCGTTTCCACCGTATGTTGTTGTGGTATGGTGGTAGGAAGGATGGGTGAGGAGGAAGTTGGGTTTTGTTGGGGGATGGAAGTTTTGAAAGTGGAAGGAGGTGGGGGTTTTTTTGTAGTTGGAAATTTTCGCACGGTGAATGGTGAGCTGCCAGTGAATAAAGTGTGTATCGCTGTTGTTCGGGGAGCAACAGGTGCGTTCTGCGGCTTTTGGGATGGAGATGCGCGACTGCTGAGTGACTTAGTCTGCTAACCCCGATCGACCGCTTTAACTCTGTAGTATCCTCTAGCTGCTCGCTCCTGGCCTCATGGGTGCCCGGCTTCGCCGACACTTCCTGCTGGGCTGATGCGTTTCCTATGGAGGCGGGAGCATGGTGATCCGACACAATACACTGCAAATCCAGCAGTCTAACTACAGCCCGTCCCGTTTTCCGCTGTCACCACAGGCATAGTCGTCATCGCCACCAGTATGTATGTAGGGGCATCTCGATGGGGGCTACGCGGTTAAGGTACATCGGAAGCACCCCACCACAATACGCTTCCTCAAGAACTAGGTTTCGAGCCGATAGTCTTACACAAAGGGCGGTAGCTCGTCTTCCACCATCATCGCGGTTATTGATAGGAGGCAGCGATTTTCGTCGCAACCGTGTGAGACGATGAGTGGAAATGCATGCCATGGTTTAGACACTCGTCGGGTGTTCTCGTAAGCTATGGGCTCGATCTATGGTACAGCATACAATACATTGCCTATCTATTTACTAGGCTGTAACTTTGGTGCGTTTTCGATCATGATCCACCTCTTCCTCAGCAGGCCTCTTCCGTCGTAAGTCGTCAGCAGCCGGGCGAATGTCCTCGAGCATGACCAGCTTTCGATATGCGCTGTCACCTAGAAGCTTCTCTAGATACTCTCCTTTCAGCGGCCGGACCAAGCTTTCGAGGGCTTTGACCTGCGACTCATAGCGAGAAAGGTCTCGCTGAAATACCCTTTGGACCTTGTTCACAACAAGACCATTATTCGCCCAGTCCGTCTGGAAGTCAATCACCCCATCGCACTGCAGGCGACCTTCGAGGTGCCTTAGGACTTGTCAAAACGAATCGTTTTCTCTTTCTCAGAGAGAAGAAAAGCATCTATTTCTCTGCAATCGCCACACGAGGCGTCACCGCATCCTCGTGCCGGAGTGGCCCATCCCTAAAGTTCTCATTAGCTATTGTTTATTATTTTATTTTATCTTTACTCACCTGAAAAGTATACTCTGGGTACGCTGGTACCTCACGCAGACGACCTTTTGTCAGGAAGGCCTCGAAGAAGGCCTTTAGACTTAATTTTATGGGGTCTAGGTTGCTCTGTTGCTGCAGCAGTTCTGTAACCAGGTTACAAAGGAATTTGGCAACCCTGGGTTCCGCCCCGACCGGGAGCTGGTCAACTTGAAACTCGCGACGGCTGTCTTCAAGGATATGGTAGATAGGATCTGCGAGGCCCAGGGCGAGACTCTGGTCGATGACCGAGATAAGGGCGTCCGTACATATCGAGGATGCAGCGGCAAAGTCGGCGGCTCGGAGCGAGAAAGCCCCATCGCTGTGGTGTAGCATGTGCTTGACAATGGCCGTGGCCTCGCTCAACGACAATGTATTTTTCCCTTTCCTTGTAAATACTCCACCCAGGATATCGCAAAGGAGCTGCCTTGTGCCGCGAGAGCATAGGTTCGGTAGCAAGCTGGGGGGTAACGACATGTCAGCCTAACTTGAGGGTCGAATAATGACAGTTGGTGGGTATGTAGACGTACCTAGTCGTGAGCCACTCGACATCGTCATGACGGGCCGACATGACTTCAAGGACGAAGCCACAATCGCCACATTCAAGCTGCAGCTTAGTCTTGAGTTAGGCCATCAAGGTAGCATCTTTCCAGCAGTAGAATGACGCCTCGATACCAGCATCCCCTAGTTTGGATGCAAAGCGGGATAAGACAGACCCGAGACGTGTGAGGGACGGAACATGATGGACAATTACGCCAAGCCTACGAGAGAGAGACAGAGTAGTTAGCACGGCGCAAAATGTGAGAAAGAGAGAGAGGGAGAGGGAGAGTGCATACCATCCGTCCCAGTCTTGGTTTCCAAAGCCCTTCGGGTTGGCGCGCCTAGAATGCTCCTTCTCTACGAGGCGAGCAAGTGCTTGTTGAACGTCACCTTGGCCATAGCCAGCCTTGACTGCCGCATCGTACAGGGCGTCGTCATCGAGTTCCACACCCCACTGCACCATCTGAGGTAGAGTAGACGTCGGTCTGTGTTTCTCGCTCGCACAGCACGCTTTCATGAACCGCGTGGCGCAGGCTCTAGCTTCCTTGTCACCATGTGAATCGACGACATCCTGAGCGATTTTGGTGATCAAAGAATCGGTAAGCAGGTGGCCTCGGTCTAGGCCGAGCGAGGAATCCAAATCGAAGTTCTTCCAGAGTACGACAACCTATAACATCACCACAGAAGTTAGCCGCTAGGCAATAAGCGTTTGGATGGGGGGGGGGACTTACAGTATCATGATAGCGGAAGTGGGCTGGTGAGTCCTCGTTGCTAAGGTACTCAGGCTCATCAACGCTGTTGGCGTCAGTGCCGTTAATATCATCATGGTAGAGGACATGGGCACTAAGGATCTCATCTGGGTAGACGAGAATCTCCCTGGCTATCAGATCCCCGTTGCAGGTGACTATCTTGTCCAGCACCGTCCATTGATTGTCTGGGGACTCTTCCTTGTGATGGACCATGCTAGCAAGGAAGACGGAGAACCCAGCGGCCGCGACGGTGCGGTGGAGAAGCTGACACACGGCCACGTCTCGTCCCTTGAGCTGGGCCTCATGTAAGCTAGAGTCGCTGTACTTGTGCTCCAGCGGGTAGTAGGCTTTGCAGTCGGTGCTGTCTGTCGTACGCCAGTCGGCCAGGGTCCGCCGCAGGTTCTCGGTCTGGGCGCCCAAAAAGGAGGCCGAGCGTGGGCTGCTGCCGATGGGGAAGGCCCTATTGTACGTCAGCATGAGGTGATAGCCCGACGTCAGCTCTCTGACCTCGTGCGAGACCTCGCTGAACCAGGCCAGAGCTGTCATGTCGAACTTGGACGCCGGGGCAGTGGCATAGGCACGCTTCTCGCCTCGGAACGAGATGTGGACCTACCTCGCTGCCCTCGTGCTCCGAAGGCAGGCAGACGACAAGGGTGCCGATCATGCCGCGTTCCTTCTGCGAGTCCTTGTGCCGCCTGAAGAAGGACCCGGGTTCGTAAAGAAGGAGCTTGTGCAGCTTGGCTTGGGCGCCAACCAGCCCTAGCCATTGGCAGGCGTGGGCCGCGACGTCGTGGTCCAGAAATCGTGGTCCAGAAAGGCTTGCCAGCGCGGGTTGCTGAGGCGGAATTGCGTGTGGTCCAGCTCCCATGTCTTGCGCACAGAGTCATCCACCATGGTCTGGTCCCCCATGCCAAAGGATGCCAGTCGACACCTCTCTTTGATGGCCTGGGCGCTGCGAGCACACAGCGCAGCGGAATCTGTCCGTAGCCATCGATCTCCAGACCTGGATGGACAAAGACGTCGTAGGATTGGTTGCAAGAAAAGTCGCCAGCCGTTTCGATGCTGCTAAGATAGTCAAGGAGGGACTGTCTCCAAGTCGAGAGCGCTAACTCGCCCGAGTTGGAGTCACTATCACTCATTTTTGTGGTGTGGTGACTTGGTTGGTGATGGCCAAGGCGAAAGATTACGGCAGTGTGGAGAGGAAGAATCTTCACATGCAGCGCGGGAAGGATGGTTTTACCTTCGGAGCCCTAGTGACAAGTGGATACTCCTCGATGGCTTTGTTCAGGCACTTATCTGTGTACATATGCATTGTTCTATGCACATAGTTCTTCTTTCTTCCAACATTAAGGCATTGTACGGTTACTTAACAAAAAAATACCTGCAAATGAATTGAATGAATGTTGAATGTAAAGGCTTCAACGTCCCACAGTTGTAAGCCTTTGCCCTTGTAAATTTCCAGCTGGACATGTGACGGGATGACAGCGGGTTATCGTTCTGCCCAGACTGCAGGTCCAACTTCCCAGCAGTTGGCAATTGACCTCCCGCACCAACCGCAAGCTCCTGGGGGGCACTTGTTAAGGACAAATGATGGTTCAGGGTTAGGGTTCTATTAGCCCTACCTATGAGATAACTTTCAGGGCGCGAGGCTTCGCCTCAGCGCTCTTGTTCGGAACATCAATTATGACAGCACATCTTAATTTCCAACCTGTAACACAGGAGCGGCTCATGGCCACGCATGTACATAGAAATTGCAAAACATAATAGGTCTGTTATCATCATCATGTCCAGTCGTTCCGCAGGCGCTCTAAAACTCCCCCAATGACACCGGGCTGCGGCCCGCAATACGTCGAAAGCACCTCCGCCGGCAGCCAGTTTTGAAACAAAGCATCCTAAATCCACTTAATCGCTCCCCAGCCCAACGAGCCTGCATCAATACCTAGCGGGATTTGAAAGCCTGGCTGTAGCCCAACATCGAGCTGCAGTTGATTGTCTGAGCTCACTGGCATGCTCATGGCGAAGTAGTTCAAGTCTGACGAGTCAGGTGTGTCTCCCATCCCCAAGTTTAGTCCCTCGTCTTGTTCGATCAGCTCCAGCTGATGCCTGACTTTTTGAACGATCACCGGCGGTGTCATAGATACGCCCGCGTGTCCAGAGAGTGCTGCTTCCCGTGCGTCCCATGCCGCAAGAATGGGCTTGACAAATACCCTGAAGAGCGGACGGTCGTCCGTTTCCAAAAAGAATGAAGTATAAAGAGACCCGTAATTCTCCGACATGATGGCCCAAGCCTTGTCGGCTTGCTCCCAGAGGGGCCTCCGCTTCAACTCCTGGGAGATATAGACGTAAGCGGGGAAGGGGTAGTAGAATTGGGTCAGCCAACGGAGCTTCTTGGTGAGAGGCGACGTCATTATTCGCGTGTTGCAAACAAGTGCCCTCAGAGCGTGTGCAAAGGCGGCGCCTCTCTGTTCCTCGGTGAGTTTCGAAGGGTCGGGGTTTTTGGAGAAATGCTCGATCAAGTGGGATCTGGCCAGCTGAGACCTTGTCATCCAAATGGTCATGTAGTGGAGCGAGTTGTTTGGATCGCAAACTTGAAGATACTTCTGTTCGAGGACTCTTTCGAGGACGGGCATCACGGAACCGTCTGGTGTCGGAGGGTGCTGGGGGTCCTTGGCGAGGGGCTTCAGCCAAGGACACGTGAAGTCGAGCTGAAAGGCCGCGTGTCGAACAAACTCCCCAAACTCGGCGCGGGCAACGGCGAATATTGCCTCGGTGGCTACTCTCGCCGAGGTTGGCGGCTCTCGCATCTCAGGTCGCAGTTCCGAATCGTTGACGTTCAGTGGAACCTTGCAGTCCCAAACGGGGACCAAATATGTGACGTTCATACACCCCGCCATCTCAGCCATGCGACTGTCAAATAGGACCAGGGCCCACCAAAGTCGACGTCTCATCTCAGCCTCGAACGCTGTGCACTTTGCGAGTGATGCCTCGCTATGAATGCCAACGTGCTGAGCGATGCGCATAGCGACAGCGTACAAGGAGCAGAGGGACTGAGGGTGAATTCTTCGGCCGATGGAAACCTGCGCTGGTTAGCATACACTTCTCTCGAGGCATTCAGGACACTGACAAGGTAGAAAAACAAGGCCGTCAAGCAGTCTCGGTCCCGTGTCTGTAGAAAACGAGCGTTTGTTAGGGCATGGTGGCAACCAAATCGATACGAGGTCATGAGATCATCTTTGGATGAGCCGAACAACGCTTGGCAGTCGCTGGGGTCCAGACTCGAGATGGTGATGCAGTATATGCTGAACATGAGTGCCTCCAGGGCTGGAGGAATATTTTTGACATTCGTAGCGGCCTCGATGATCCGAGCCTGTAGCGTAGTGCTGTGAGTGACCTTGAACATAGGATCCACATTTTCTAAGTATACCTGCCAGATCCGAAAGATTTGTATGGGGTCAGGGTGCAGGGTTGCGAGATCGATGAGTGTGTCGGGGAACCCGAGAAGCAGGTTGTCGTTGTGGTGGAAGCCTCGATGCAGTGCATCCTTGATGTCGAGCTCACGAAGATCGTCCTCCGAGGAGTCGCTTGCGCCGTCGATGTCACGAACCTGATGATCATAGCGCCAAAGTCAGGGGGTGAGTTTATCCGTATTCATGATGCGATGCACGTACCGCTTGGTTCATGGCGTGCCAAAAGTTCCTAGAAAATTATGGTGAATTAGCGAGTTGCAACGCAGAAAATTGGGGGAAATAAGCTTTCTAGAACCATGGCGTACCTGGGTTCATACGCCCCCTCATTCCTCTCGGCCTTGGCTGCAGTTGACTGGGACAAAGACCAATCCCCCTGTGGGCCACCGGGGCCACTGGGCTGCTCTTGGTCCGCGGTCTTCTGCTGGGGCCCGCCATGGAGAGGCTCAAACTTGACACTGTTCTCGCGGAGGAGCGCTTCGTAGTGTCGGATGCGGTTCAGTAGCTCCTTTTCAGGGAATCTGCGTTTCCTCTGCCGCGAGATCATCGAGCCGGGTACGCACTGTACGCTAGCTCTTGCGCAGCCGCCGCAAGGAAAGACCCGATCTGGACTTGTCAGTTGGCCATAGGTCCCAGCCCGCAAACAAATGACCCAGGTGAGCAGCGACAAAATCCCTCAAAATGCAAACGGCGCGGTGTTGGACCTACCACACTTGACCTTGCGCTGCTGACAAAGGACACACGCCAGCACCCGCTGCACCTTCCCCGATGCCATTTCCGCCCTTGTCGCTGTTTGTGGGCGGTGGAGCTTGTCCGACATGCTGGGGAGACGTGTCAATCTAATTGCCGTCAAGCCGACTTGTCTTACTGTTGGGCAGCTTTGTATCGCTGGCGGTATCAAAAGCCCGAACGGCGAGACGACTGCTGCCTGCGACGACTCGGACAATTCTGACTCCCGAAAGCGGCGCGGACGCGATGTCAGGTGACCAAGCTCGGGCGACAGTAAATCCCGAGACAATCGGCGTCGGCCCCGCTGCGATGATCGCCGATTCTTCTCGGAGCACTTCAGCACGAAGTCGGGCATTTGACTGTTACCTCACCACTGCCGTCAAGATCCCGGACTGTGGGAAGATTTGCGTCTTTCTGCTTGATTTGGCCGAAGAATATGTCTCGACATGTATATAAGTGCCGTCGCCGGTCGGCGCGCCCAAGATGCTCGGCACTGGAGCACCAGACGAATGCATCGCTTCACCCATAGTAATCCCGCAGACTTTGGTGAGCGACTGACAACATCATGGCTTCTGTTTCACCCCGAGCTTCTGCCGAAGCAAAAAAAGCGGCCGATTCGAGCGGCTCGATTGATGAGGTGGACGAGTATGAAGATGCCGAGCAGAATTACCAACCAAAATCCTTGAAATTCTGGACAATCCTGATCGGCATGTACCTGGCCATGTTCCTCGTTGCATTGGTAGGTGCATCGTTTGGGGCTCGTGCAATTGCCTTAGCTAAAAACGGCGCAGGACCGAATAATCATCGCGACCCCCATTGCCGCAATCACGAACGAGTTCAGCTCAATTGAGGATATTGGGTGGTATGGCAGTGCCTACATGTTGACCAACGCCTGCTTCACTCCCGTTTTCGGCCGGATCTACAAGCTCTACTCACTCAAATGGGTCTTCCTGATCTCAATCGTGGTATTTGAAGTGGGCTCGGCCCTTTGCGGCGCGGCGCCTACCTCCACTGCCTTTATCTTAGGCCGGGCAATCGCGGGCGCGGGAGCGGCCGGTGTCTGGGTTGGCGGGACCATGTTGCTGATACCCCTGGTCCCTCTCCGCAAGCGCCCTATCTTCATATCGATGAGCGGTCTCATTTTTGCCATTTCCTCTGTCCTAGGACCAATAATCGGCGGCACTCTCACCGATAGCGTGTAAGCACCCGCCCACAACTTGCTCCCAGACAATACTGGCAGGTCACTGACTTCCCATAGGACCTGGAGATGGTGCTTCTATATCAACCTGCCCATCGGTGGCTTCACCATCCTTGCAATCCTCATTTTCTTCCGCATCGAGCCCCCCAAGCGCGAAAGGTTGAGCTTGCTCGCCCAGCTCAAACAACTAGACCCCATCGGCTTCTTCTTCTTCGCCCCTTCGATGATCTCGATCATTCTCGCCCTCCAGTGGGGAGGCTCGCCCGAGTTCCCATGGTCAGCCCCCAGGATCATCGGCCTGCTCGTCACCTTCGTCGTCCTCTTCGCTATCTTCGTGGCCGTTGAGTTCTTAACACCAGAAACCGCGATGGCTCCCGCCCGTGTGGTACTCAACCGCTCCATCGCCGGCAGCATGTTCTTCCTCCTGCTTCTCTCAGGCGGCATGATGTGCGTCGCCTACTATCTTTCGGTCTGGTTCCAGGCAGCGCAGGGCCAGTCAGCCACCCAAGCCGGCATCCGCTCTCTCCCCTTGGTGCTAGGTCTCGTTGTCATGGGCATTATCGTCGCCGTATTCACCCAAAAGGTCGGCTACTACGTACCAGGGATGCTTGCCGCCCCCGTTCTTTGTTCCATCGGCGGCGGACTGCTGTCGACTCTCCACCCAAGCTCCGGACAAGGCAAATGGCTCGGCTATCAGGCCCTGTACGGCTTCGGTATCGGCTGTGGCTTCCAAAGCTCGATGATACCCGCACAGACCGTCTTGTCGCGCTCCGACGTCCCGCTTGGTGTCTCTCTTATGTTCTTCATGCAGCAACTCGGCGGCGCGGTCTTCCTGGCCGTCGGCCAGAATGTCTTCTCAAACAAGCTGGTTGAGAGTCTGTCTGGCGTTGCGGGACTCGACCCGCAGGTCATTGTCAATACCGGCGCTACTGATCTTCGAAAAGTTGTACCGCCGGCTGAGATGGACGCCGTTGTGGAAGCATACAGTTATGCACTGACGCGCGTGTTTCTCCTGGCAGCTGTGCTGAGCGCTGTCATGCTGCTTGGGGCGGCTGTGGTGGAGTGGAAGACTATCAAGAAGAGGCGAGGGGCCGAAAAGGGCGCTGTGGCCGAAGCTGGGGAGGGTAAGGCTTCGGGAGAGGGCGCTCAGGGTTCGGGGGTTAGTGAGAGTGGAGAGAAGGCAAAGTAGTAGAGCCGCGTCGCGATAGAATTGTATACCCACCTCTGCTCACATAGACTCATGTATGATGGAAAGATAATTTGTATTTGGTTTTGGGTTTTATATGATCCAGAAATTTATCTCCGCTTCTTATCCACAAGAAAGCAAATTCCGCCCAGAGCACCATTTCATAGACGACAAATAATCGGGTTCGTCTCCTAGGATCGTCCACCTGTTTTTGCACACCACTCAATGTCAGCCAAAGTTTGAGCGAAGGAGAGCCCGCAAAAGATGTCAGCATGAAAATCCTTTGTTCAGCAGCTCACTTCGGTGCTCTAGTTGTCCCAGGAGAGCACCCTTTGTCGCATTCTATAACAGCAGCAGACGATGGAGGGGTTTGATCTTTCAGTCTCTTTGTTCACGAAACACAATGTTCTTGAGGCTTGGCTGACGCAGCATTTCTAGTTCCATATAAGCGCTCGTAGCCTCTAGAATGCCACGTTCAGAAATTCATCAAGATCAACCTTCTCTTGCGTTCCAATTCTCCTGGGTAGAATCTCTCTCCATCTTAGAAACATCCCATCCCGTAGTAGAACGCAGAGCAGTGGAAGCAGAAACCATGGGGCGCGGAATGAGAAACGCATTCGGAAGCCCGGACCGTATGAAATCGGTCCGAATCGGCTTCGTCTTCGACATGGATGCCCTGGTGACAACCAACGCCGAGGGCGCCCTAGTCGCCCGCGATGGTGTCGCCGACGTGATCAACTACTTCTATGGCAACAACATCGCATACGTCGTCTTCCACAACGGCGTCAAGGTCACCGAGCGAGATATGGCCCGGCTCCTCAACGACGCCTTGGCCCCCTGCCCGCCGATGGACTTCCCCAACATGGTGCTTCCCACGTCTCCCCTGTGCGGCCTCCTGGACGCCAAGAACACCATCGTGGAAAGGACCGTCCTCGTCCTCGGCGGCAGTGGCGAAGACGCCCGGCGTCTCGCCCACGAAAACGGCTACCCCTGGGTCATCACCTCGTCCGACGTTGCCCGGTACTACGATAACTTCAAGAAGTACCACAACCCGGCCAACGACGCGCCGCCAGACCTTCCGCAGGGCGACCGCTCGCCCTGGCGCCTGAAGAGGTCCAAGAAGCACCTCCGCATCGAAGGCATCCTCGTCTTCTGGGAGCCCGAGGACCGCGAGCTCGATGTCGAGCTCATCCTCTACCTCATCATGAACTGCGGCCGCCTCGGCTACGAATGCACAGAGGACAACGCAAAGCTCACCCAGGAAGACCTCGTCGACAAGATTCAGCGCAACATGCCGCCGGTGCACATGTGCACCGTCGACAGACCCGCACCTTCGCCCGAGGGAGTCCCTGCGCAAACTTTCCTCCAACTCCTGCAGTTTCGCTGGCTTACCAAGAGTGCAACCCTCGGCCGGATAGACCTCAAACTCACACTGTACGGCGGTCCCCCCGATGAGAGGCTCTTCCGCTGTATCGACCGCAGCCTTGGCCAAGCCGACAAGCCCCTGTATGCGATTCAGAAGGGCATTGACGCCCGCGATGACGACTTACACGTCCCTCCCGTACGCTCCGTTTATACGGTTGGCGTCCCCAAATTTCAGCCCCACGCGGGGGCGAGATGGAAGGATATCCTGCTCGAAGGGCAGGTTATCCCACCGGGAAAGCCGCCGTCGTTTGTGGCGAAGGATGTGAAGAGCGCTGTGGAGCATGGGCTTGTGGAGGGGTATTGGTCTGCTGTTGATGCCGGTTTGAAGCCTATGTGGCCGACGCCGGTGGAACCGAGGCCGGAGGGGATGGTTCCGCTTGAGATAAAGGGTAGGGAGGAGACGAAGAAAGGGTGGTGTAAGCAGGCAAAGGATGTGCTGAAAGCTTGGTTTGGCTGCTGTGGGTTCTTTGGGCGGTAAACGAGCCGAACTGTGGTACTTCTTTGTTGGTACCTAAGATAGCCGGATTGTTTGAACGCCCAGGGCTCCTAGGTACTCCGGGTAGCGTAACTTAAATTTAAGTATCAATTGGTCCATGAAATACATAAAATGATTGTAAATGTTGGTGTGACTGTCCACAACGTTGCTAAGGCCAAGTGTTTTATGCCTATTAATCTGAGATGACTCGAGTTTGCTCTGCCATTATGCTTAGTAGTACGAAGTACCTAGGTACTAATACCCCAAAGAATCATACAGCCCAGAATAACATGGCGGTTTTGTTGGAACTCTAACTAGTTAAGGGAGGATTGGGTTGGCTGGCTGTTTTTGCTTGGTACGGAATTAGTCACTATTATCTGCCACATACAGATAATGTGTGTTTGGATGTCTCCCTTACACGGAAATGCGCGACGGCCGCCAGATCATTCTCCCTTGCCCAACAAACTGGATCCGCCTCCGTTGCCAGAATAAACTATGCAAGTTCTCGATCCAAGAGCTTTCGCAGTTGGTTTCCTTCATTGCGATGCCCTGCCACTTCCCCGACATTGTGGAGAAGTTACCGCGGACACTATATGCATCCCAGAGAATCGACGGCACCGCACGCGGGATTCTGAGAGACACCCATGAAGGGGTGAACACAAAATGGGTTTTGCAAACTTCGCCAGTAAATGCCGGTCGCACCAGCTTCACAGATCCCACATCGGAATATTGTAAGGTCACCAGCAGCACGGAAGCATGCATGGAGAACTCGCCACTGAACTATGGGTGGCGTGATGCCATCAACGGCGGCGAATGGCTCGGCTGGGGTCTTCATCTGCATCATAGTGTGTGCATTGATACATGGTTCAACTCGTCGGTTATGATGCCGGGACCGAAGAAGCCAAGCGTTCTCATTGAAGCTGGAAGTGGTGGGGGTTCATCTTTTTGGATGGGCAGCGCGTGGAAGGCCTCAAGTGCTTGCTCCAGGAGTTTGAGACGGGTTGGCTGCGCGAACTTCGAAAGTAAATTTTGCAAGGCACTTTGCAAACAACGAAGTATCCCCGGGCATAATGCTTTTTCGCCCATTCAACAACGCCGAATTTCCATGGAGGTTATTAAACGAACCATGCCAGCATAGGATATTGCATGGGGACACAGACAACAACTTCTATAGGCCGATTCGGTTGCTATGGAAGTCGTGTAATAGCCTGTCTTATTGTACCTAGGTGCTAATTGTTAGTGTTATCTTGTCAGACGTTGCTGCATGTTTTGATGGCTCATTTTAGTGTGACAAGTCAGATTTCAATGTTTCCTACCTTTGGGTAACTCGTCAACCTAGAGCAACCGTGGAGTTCAAGCCATGATACAGGGTGGAGATGTGATGCCGATGATACCGAGGCCCTCGCCAAAGGAAAGGGGGCTCCCCACTTCTGTGGGAAACTGTGGGACAATCGATCATACACATTGTATTAAAACAGCAAGCAGGCCTGACTCACACCTACGATTCCCTTTGTTCGACCTGGGGGGTTGGAGAGAATGTGGAAGTGGTAAGACACGGGTTCATCTTTGTGAGATGAATTGACCTTGTAAAAATATTTGAAGTGTTCCGCCGAGAATCTGAACCTTTCTGCAATGAGAAGTATGGTGCTATACTCTTCTTCCCAGACAGATGACGGCGTACTCCGAGGTACTAGTATATCGAGTAAGTCTTGCCGGCCTTTCCCTACTCACCTCCATCCTGTTTGTCCCACTTGCTAGGGACCTTGGTCGGCGGAAGTTTCTTGAGCAACTTGTTTCTCCGGATGCATGCTTTAAGCTGACAGTCTAAGGCTTGACTTGCATTTTCGAAAGCCTTGTATATTGTAATTAGACTTCAACATGTTGAAATACACCTTCGTTGCCTCACAAACCGCCTTTGACGAATGCAACAGGCACACGGTGGCCTCGGAAGCCTTTTTGCGGACAGAGAGAGCGATTTTTGCTGGATACGCCTAATTCAATCCAGCTTGGGGTGAATGAACAGTTCTATCAGAGAATGCAGTGCGTCTGGGCACATGCATATTTCGGCGACAGCAAGGTCTGAGGTGTCAAGGGCGAGCCAACAACAAATCACGGCCTTGCGTTCTTCTCTCCAGTGACCAGCAGGCCTCTCACAACCCGTAACCTCTTCACAGCAGCGTCTCTCTAGCAACAGAGCTTTCAGCGCCGGCATAGAGTGATGTGTATAATTCTTTGCAACCAGCGACATTTGCATCTTCACTATCGTAGTCGCTTAAAGAACAATCCCCCACTCTCAACAGCCGCACTTGCGACCGATTAGCTTCACCAGAATGAGAATCTGAAGCACCGGAGACGCGAGCCGGGACACGATGTAGGAGACCGAGCGACTTACTTACACTGAGCGACCCCACTTACGCTAAGGGACCCCACATTGCCTCTCATCAGCAAGCAAGTCAACAAGACTGAGACTCCGAACTCACAACCTCTCGCAATGGCATTCCTGATTTTTCGCAACATCCCTTTTGCAGTAGAATTCATTGCACCAGCATCTCTTTGCATCAGCGTCTCTTTGCGTCATCCTCTCTTTACATCACCGCCTTCGCTCCCACGAAACGCAGCCCCGCTCTCAGCCTCTCCAGCCGACCGACCAGCATCGCGAGCCTGAAAACACGAGGGATTCGCGATGCCCGACTTCCTCTTACCGCGCTCGTGGCTCATCCGCGCCCAGGAGCAGAATACAATCTCTCAACGAAGTCGCTTCGACCATCTGCCAGAAGAGATCCGAATCATAATTCTGGAGCAACTCCATATCATCCACGGTCGCGTCAGCCTCGCTGCAGCAATCCGCGCGTCGCCGACCCTATTCCGCACCTTTCGAGCGTCAAGAACAGCCATACTGATTGCACCGGCTCTCTTCGAACTAGGACCGGTGATCCGCGATGCGGTCGCTCTGGTTCTCGCTCGCGAGATGAAGGACCTCGCGCCCTACGCGATGGAGCCCTTGACCAAACACAATTTCGTCGCTCTGTTTTGCGAGGATATGCAAATCCTCAGACAGGTGAACGGGGAGTTCCGAGACGACACAGAGATGGCAGCCCGGTATTCAACAGCGAGCCATGTTCTCATGCGAAGCATCACACCACGTATGGTGGTGCCAATTCTGCGCCTGAATGAAGCGGCGCAGCACCTTATCGACATATACGAGGAGTCGAGACTCTGGGACATGGAAGACAGGATCATCATTCAGGATTGTGAGACTCGTGCCTATAATCGGCATATCTACGAGTACTGTGCCGAGCCGTTCAGCCTCGCAGAGCGGCGGCGTCTGGGAAGGGCTTTGCTTCGGCGTGATCGGCAGCTGGACATGGGGCTTGAACGGTGCGGAGAATACATGCGAGTCTACCACTATCTCATCGAAGCCAATTCGCAAACTCACGGGCACTGGATCAGGCCCCTCTATTTTGATCTCCGCGAGCAAATGTGCACCAAGCTGCACGAAACCATATACGACCCATACCATCCTTGGGAGCTGGAGGAAATATCCCAGGCGCATAACTTCATCCTCACGGCCTGCTACCATCTCAAGCCCTCGATGCGAAGATCCGGTCCCGGCAGTCACAACATCACAGCATGCCAATTCATCCATGACAACATCGAGAGCTGCAAGGTATCGATCGAGAAGCTCTCGCAAATGATTCGCTATTCCGCAAAGCCCTGGCGGTTTCCAGACACCGTGAAGCAGCTGCCACACAAGATCTATTCCACTGCAGCACGCGCAATCGCGAAGGATGATCTTAAGTCAGGCCTACGTCATGACACTACTAGCTCCAGATGGACTCTTCAGAGAGAGCTGAAGTACAGCTTCCCCATGATCGTCCCTCATGGTCATTCTTTCACGAAGATCTGGAAACCCCCGGCCTCAACATTCCGGAAGACGACTCTCCCACCGCCATATGGGTGGTCAGACGCGGTAGATGGTTCAAGATGGGACAATTGGGGCGCCTGCATCCACCCATCCATTGATCTCAGTCACGTGGCCCGGACTGCAGCGCAAGTCAAAAAAGAGAGCCTCCTGGAGGATTGGAAATGGTGGGGCTTGATCTTTTGGGACGAGAAACGAGTTGAGGGACTGAAACTTCTATTGGACGACCCAGGATTCGAGACTGGCTGGCTGACTCGGATTGGGAAGTGAGCGGCTCTTGCGATCTCGAAGGACCTCCACGAGAAGGCCAACTGTCGACCCTACCCTTGCGTCAGTCAGCCATCTTCTCTTTGCAAGAACCCTGGAACCTCCTGTGGTGCTCATCACGTTGCGATATAAACACCGTCTCGCCCTGTGACTTCTTCAGCGCAGAGTCAGGCAATTTGTCGGATTTTGGTATTGGATTTGGCAACCCTCAGTTTGGGATCGAGCTTGGGTTAAGTCGCTGAACTTGGTATTGGAAGACTCCCGTCGGCCTTTGGTTCGACATACTTGGTCTTCGGTTTAAGTTGCCTCTCGCGTTCGGGAGCTAAGGTACTCCTGTTATCACCTTCAACGGTGGTTCTAGGAATGGAAATATACACGGCCTAACAGTAGCCTACTATCAGTGTACACTCATCAGAAAGAATGGGGTGTCTAGACAGCTAGTATAACGTCCGCGGGCACTGATCAGAAAAGATAAAATGTCTAGACATCTCGGGTTAATGTAATGTAATAGTAGTAAATGGAGACACTGTTGGTTTTGGGCACCTGTGACAACGCATTATCACCTGCCGTGATCTAGACAAAGCTAACTCCAGCGCCACCAAAGCCTCTACATTTGCCTGGAAATAACATCACACATCCACCCCCCTAACATCCTCCCCTAGCGGCATCTCCCTCGTCCAAATATTCATCCCAATCTTCCCTCCCCCTGTAACCGGCAATCCCGCATGCAGCGTCCTCTCATCGCCCTGCCCATTCGGCAGCAAATTCTCCCAGTAAACCGCGTTCCCCTCCACCGGCCTAAACGTTACCCCCCTCTCCCACTCCTCGTCACAGTCCACGATCCCCTCCTCGCACCAGCGCGCATCAGACGGCGCCTCCAGGTGGGGGAAGTTCGTCCCTCCGCCCGTGGTATCATTCGCGACATGCACGTACGCAAAGAATGACGAAACGCGGTTCCCGCCCGTCGAGGCAGCCGCATGCGCCGGGTCGGTGAACCAATCCGTGTGGAAGTGGTAGCGCTCCGTGGGGCCGTATTTCACCAGCTGGATGGGCTCGAGGTGCGACCGCGGGGTGTCGTAGCCCTGGAAGGCGAGGGCGCGGGACTCAATGCAGCGGACGAGGGCGTCGCGCGGGACGTTTGTGGATTGCGAGGTGCGCACGCGGTGGGAGGCGCCGCCGGAGCGGGAGGCTACGTTGGAGCGCGTGAATGTGGAGTCGCTGATGGCTTGGAGGTGGGCGCGCTCCGAAGGGGTGAGGAAGTTGGTGATGTAGATTACGAGGGGGGATTTGGAGACCATGAGGACTTGGTATGGCGGGTGGGTGCAGACGTAGTCGTCGAGGGTGGTTATGGGGGTTTGTTGGTCAGCGGTGGCGGCGCCGATGCGCAGTGCCGCAAGGGCCGTGAGGGATGTGAATATCGACCGTAATGAGGCCATTGTGGATGTGTTGTTTGCGTTTCTTCACGACAAGAGCAAGACCGTCAAGGACGCAGAACATCAGGATGGAAAAGATTTGGGATCATTCTCGTCGCCCGGTCCCCTCGCCCCCACCCTTGCCGTTCGTGGTGATCCGGGCCGGCACATCGGACGGCGGCACAGTTGCCTCTGGTGATCATGAAACAGGAGCCGTTGCGCTCGAGCGTGGTTTATCGGCTGGTTTTTAGGTTTGGGGTCGTCTCAGGGGCCAAAAGTTGGGGAAGTCGTTGTCGCAGAGGGGTGATCAGCCCCCCTGTAACACAAGCTTTTCTGCAGGAGCTCCCCCTGTCACTTTTGGAAGCGCTCAAATGGACATCCCGTCCTGCGTCATCCTCTGCGAAGGGGAGATTTGCGGACAGTTGGGCCATCTTGAGATGCGAATTCCACGGTCTTCTTCTTCTTCTTTATGTTTCTTTTGCTTCTATGTCCAAAGCTCGAAAATGTGGAATAAAGGACTGTTGTTGGCGTTGTCATTGTTGGCGGCGCCTTCCGCTCTTGCATGGGACCACGCTGCGGATGTGGGGTCCCTGAAGGAGACTCTGGAGACAAACGACTTCACCCTCGTTGCCTGTAAGTCTTCTTTGAGCATCTGATGAAGGAATCCCATCAGCTAACAACGATCCCTTTGAAGTCATCCACGTACGTATCCCCCGTCGCACCATTAAGAATCAAGGATACTAACCCAAGCCTCCCTCCCTCCAGCCAACCGAGTATGCGCCCTCTCCAAAATCCAATCCGCGATCAAGAACCTAACCAATCCCTCCCAGCGAACAAAGCCAACTCCTTGAACCAGAATGGGTCTCCCTCCAGTCCAAAGACCCAACCCACATAACCAGCATCGACTGCTCCGCCTCCTCCTCAACAATCACCCTCTGCTCCTCTCTCGACATCTCCTCCTTCCCGACAATCCGCCTCTACCACCCCTCCGGCCATCTCTCCCGCTACCGCGGCCCGCGCCGCGCCCCCTCCATCCTCTCCTTCCTCCGACGCATGCTCCGCCCTCCCCTCTCAACCGTAACCTCGCAAAACACCACCGCCTTCCTTTCCACCGACGACGTCCTCTTCATCGGCCACTTTGGCTCCTCGGAGGAAGACACCACGCTACGAGAACGCTTCACCAAGCTGGCGCAGAAATACCGAGATCGGTTATCGTTCGCTTTAGCGGGTGAAGGGGCGGGACAGGATGGCAAGGCGATGATTTCTTGCTATAATATGCCGGATGAGCTACAGAGGTCGATCACGGAGGAGTTGGATCACCCGTTGGCGATGGAGCAGTTTGTGAAGATTTGTGCGACGCCGTTGATCCCGGAGTTGACGAGGCGGAATGAGGTTGGGTATTACAAGGTATGTCCTCTTGGTTGCTGTGTTGCGAGGGCTTAGGGTGCTAACTTGGTTGGGGGTGGTTAGTCAGGGAAGAGTTTGGTTCATTACTTCGTGCAGAACGGCAAGGAGCGGACGGCATATGTGTCGGAGATGTTGCCGCTAGCGAAGAAATACAGCGAATACCTACAGTTTACGACAACCGATATCAACGAGTATCCTGACGCGATGGAGATGATGGGTGTGCGGCGCGGGTTGAGAGGCCCGTCAGTGCAGAATCCGAGCAACGGGGATGTGTATCCCTACACGGGAAAGCAGCGACTGAGTGCGCATGTTATGGAGATGTTCTTGAGCGATATCATCCAGGGCAAGGTTCAGCCGTTACAGAGGCAATACAGCAGTGAGCACGAGGAACTTTAGCAGATTCGGAAAGAATGAATCAAAAGAGTGTCATGAACTTCATCTCACTATGCTCATCAGCTTTCCCAACAAGGGACTAACCCCAAACTTTCTGTGGGCCCCCCTTCCCGGGGCATATCCCGTCGCCCATGCGCATCGTCATCATGAGTTTTTTTGAACCACAAACCCCTTCGCCCCATAGGATAAGCATGCTGATCAATCAAACCAGCCAAAATGCCAACAAAAATCCAAAACCCAAGCCAACAAACGCCTTTCACCAAACTATGCAATAGCCGACCGACCATCAACTGCAAAAGATATGCAAACTCCATCCAAAATGCTACCCCTGGACCTCCATGCGCCTAGCGGACGCCTAGATACGCCAAGCATTCATGTTCTTCTGGATCCAGTTGTACGAATCGCTGCGGAAGTCATCCTTCAGCAGGCTCGCCGAGTTGGCAAAGAAGTTCATGAGGTTATTCTCCTTCGACCACTGCGGCCAGTTGATGTTGACCTTGGTGCCAACAGCATTGGTGCCGCCCGAGGCATTGTTAGGGTCGAGGTTGTAGACAAAGTTGGCGTAGAACGAGTGGATGCTCCTGCTGGCATAGTTGGGCAGCAGGCCGTAGAACACTTGCAGGATGTCGCCACCGTGGAAGGTTCCGAGGATGGGCGTGCCGAAGTCGTAGCTCGAGAGGTACGACCACGAAGGGACGGAAGGGTTGGCCTTGAGGGTGTCGGCCAGAAACACGCGGCGCGACAGGGTGAAGACAAGATCGCCCAGGATGGCCGCGAGGCGCTTGAAGCCAGGGTAGATCTCGTTGAAAAGGCCAGTGCGGAACGGGGAGCCGGCCAGCATGTTGTTGTCGTATGTGTTGACCAGGGTAGTGATCTGCTCAGCGGTTGCGCCATGGAAAAAGATAGTTGAAAGGTATGAGATGAGCTTCGGTGTTGTGGTGATATTGGACTGGAAGAGTGCGAACAGTGTACCCTCATCTTCCTGGTCGCCAATGATCATGGGAACTGCCACATATTTGTTCTGAAGGACTAGGAGGTCCGGGCTTTGGGTGAGAACCTTGCCATCGGGCCGAGGTAGATACGACAGGGCCACCGAGTTGTACGACAGAATAGCAGGAACCGAATTCGCGGCCTTGAGGTACTTCTCGTAAGGCAAAGCGCGCAGGCATGTTAGGGTGTCGGCGGCGGAGGAGCAGCCAGCGGCGCGGACGACGGTGTCGTAAACGATCTGTCCCTTGGGGCAATCGACGGGGTCGGCGGGAACGATGCTGCCCGAGTTCATGATGGCGCCGCGGAAGAGCTTCTTTCCGTTATACACGTTGTTTCCATCGTACATAGCCATCTGGTCGAAGACAGAGATGGCGCCAGCAGATTCGCCCCAGAGAGTGACCTTGTCCGGGTCCCCACCAAAGGCGGCAATGTTGTCCGAAACCCACTCGAGGCCCATGCGCTGGTCGAGGAGCCCGAGGTTTGAAGCGCCATCTTGGAGGACCTCCTTGCCTGGCAGGAAGCCAAAGCCGCCAGTACGGTAGTTCACAGCCACAAAAACGTACGGCTTGCCCATAGACGCTGCAGCTGCGACAAGGGGACCGCCCTCGTACATGGATGTCCATCCGAGCTATAATGCGTAAGTGTTTGCCCGATAATACCGAGGGAAGATTGCGAGAACATGCCTCAAATCCACCACCAAAGATCCAGAACAAGACAGGAAGCTTGTCAGTAGCCTTTGTGCCAGCTGGGCGGATGACGTTCACAGTCAAGCAATCCTCGCTGACCTTCAGCACGGACTGGAAGAAGGGCAGATTCGTGACCGTTCCCAGAACCTTGGCGAGGAAGTCATTGGAGCTGTTATCCGCAAAGAATTGCGGGCACGCATTTGGGATCCCAGCAGCGTTGAAGGTGCCGATGTTGGAGGTCAACCTCACCGGCGGCTTGAGACGGTTGCTACCAGTGGGAGGCACAGCAAAAGGGATGCCATTGAAAGCCTCAGTGGTGAGCCGCGAAGCGCCCACAATGTTGCCGGACGAGGTGGTCACCGTTGGCGCGGCACGCTTCTCGACAACTGGAGCAGGTGGCTGCGGCGGCGCGGCGGCGACACGGCCAAGGAGGGCCAAGGAAGTCGCAACCAGGATGGTGGAGATTCCCTTCATGTTGACTGTCCGGTGAAATGCGGATCGAATGAGATCAAGGACGTCGGGGTTGATGTCAGAATGATAGTTGATCCTGTCTGTCTCCTAATTTCCCAAAGGTAGAGGTGACGAGACCGAAACTATTATACCAATTCGCCATCCCATCCAACTCCTGGATTGAAACGTGTTTGCCAGGGACGCCGGCGGCTAGGTAGCATCCTCAACGCGGTGATCTTTGCGGATACCTACCATGCCGTTGCAGGGAAGCAATTTTGGGCGGGCGTATTCTTGACGAAGTGGATAATCGGCCGGGGAGCACTCCACTACCGGCATGGTTGTAGAAGTAGTCCTAGGGCCTTGCAACTTTCCCCGGACAACGGTGCATCGGTGAGCACCTGACCACCTGGCACGCCGGAGATGTAGTCGTGTCTGGCAAGTCGCCGACGAAGGGACCCCGTAACACGCTCGTTTGCACCCGCTGGCCCGAGTCCTTCTCCTCTTGGTGCCACTGGCAATGGCTCCAGGTGCCACTCTCGCGCGGGGTGACATCTGTCACACAAGGCCGATGCCCGTTCCCCATGGGGAAGGACATGGTTGCCAGGGACAACTTGGGTAGCACACATCCCATCCGCCGCAAATCGTTCACCAGACGGTCCGGCGCTCGAGAGAGCGCAAGTCAAGGTCAGATGTGTGTGTGTGTGTGGTGCAAGACATACATGCATGTGAAAGCAGCGGGAGACGATCTGGTGCCTGGCGCTAGATATATAAGCCTCGGTCCACGATTGGCAGATAGGATAGGGCAGACATGCAGGCGGCGCAACGAGGTCAGCAGAACCTGGTCACGGCAGTCGCTGTTCCTTTCGCAGTTTGGTCTGTGTGAGGGGTAAGCAATAAGGGACGAGCCAACGGGCGGTGAACTGGGGTTGCTTTTGTGCTAGTAGAGGGCGGATGCGACCCTACAGGAGGCGGCTGCTCGAGAGCGTGACCGTCGCGTGAGAACAGGCGGGCAACATGGCGGCCGTTGCGCAACACCGGAGACGGGAGCGGCGCAAACAATCCGAGACAGTTTCTGGTGTCCCAAGTCGAAGGAAACACTATTCTCGGAGCGAGCAACAATGATAAGAACAAGGGAGCATCCTCGCGAACCGCAGCGATGGTACACTCATTCATGGCAAACCACCCCCTGGGTCCTGGGGTGGACAGGGTGTCAGGGTGTCGAGAATCCAGGTCGAGAATCCAGCCCAGGCCCCCGGACCGAAGAACCAAGCGGCAGACGAGCCCGGAAATGCGGGGAATGGGGTCAATGGATCTCGGTTGCTGCTGTAGCTGTGGGGAAAGCGCGACATCGCGGTGCGCTTTCCTTTTTCGTCATCTCCCGGCGCTAGTTTTCTTGGGTCTCTGCTTGGGAAGCACCAACACCACCTAACCTCCCTGCTGCTCAACAAATCTGGGTGGCACTTGTACGGCGAGAAAAAAGAAGAAACCCATAACGGCAGATCTAGTATGACTAAATTTTCTGGGGTCTGAGCTCTCCGCTTTGACGAGCAGACGTCCAAGCGGCCCAAGAGCGCGTCTGCGTCCAGCCTCTGCGTCTGCGGGCTACCCTACTCCTTTTGGTGATACTCGTGTATCGCGACCCACTAGGACGCTTGGGCTAACGGTTGTTTCTTCTAGTCCGGCTTGAATTCATCCCTGTATCTATTTGTGCTCAGTCTAGGCAGATCCGCTGTGGAGTGCAGGCCGTTGACAGTTGGAGAAGGATCGACCTCTTTGATATCCGCCGCGAGCACGAAATCCCCCAGCCCCTGATTCTATCCATCAACCGCGTGAGCGAGAGGCGCAAGGGTCTCGGGGATCTCCCCTATCGCCTAGCGGTCTTTGGCTAGAAGCAGTTCACCGGCGTCTGTTCGGATCATATGCTTTCTTCTTGATGTAGATGCCGAGGGTCGGTCTGGACGCTGAGCTGGCGTGGAAGTGAGGTTCAAGCAGCGTCTCCTCTACCTACACAGGCCCGACGGCAAGTGCCGTGCACTCACTGCGCTCCTATCCAAGAGGTGACGGGATGATGGCCAAGTTGCTATCACTATACTATCACACTGCTATGATTTCTTTTGTTCATGTTTTTCAATGCCATAATCAAGAACTACAGCTTTCTGTTCACCATACTTGCTCGTCCCGTTGACTCGGGCTCCCTGATCAGTGACCTAGAATAGCGCTCTCCGCCATTTTGAGCGCTCCAATGGAGTGATGGAGAACATCTCAGTCTATCATGTGAAGGCCGCAGAGATCCAGTCGGAAATCACGTAGAAAATGAACCCCGAGACACGCCCTCCAGCCTACCAACCTAATGCAAGAGCAGTATCAATCAAGTGGCGCCTCCCACACCAACCCCACATCCCCGCGTTGTATCCCCGCGCTGTGACTTTGTCCTTAAGGGGCGGCTACATATGCCAGACACAGTGCACTACACCGAAAGTGGCCAGACCGTGTAGTCATGATTGGACGAGGGATTTCACATGTCTGGCCGCCGGCTCGAATACTGCTGCTGCTGGAACTCCGGATAAACGGAGGCTGGTGTTAAGGGGAAGAATAATTAGGGGTGATTTTCCTGGCTGTGGGCGGGGAGGATGGAATCAGCGATGGGATTACTCCCCGATCCAAGCCAGCGGTCTCATACTCTCTCAGGTCTACGATATTTCTCGTTCCTTAGATCGAGAAAACTCGGGATTAACTGTAGGATATAGAAGCCATGTCTCCCAATACTCGCCTCACTCACTTGGACTTCGAGAAAGATACGTCACGGCACACAAATTTGCCGTGCCTGCTTCGAGTGTGAGCATATATGTCATCCCAGTATACATTCAACATTTCCCTTTTAATCTCATTAGCCAAGCTCTATAGCTGTGGAAAATGATGACACCAATTACAGCCTCAAATGGCGGCATTCGCTTATGGGCGCAAGCCCACTATAGAGCAGTGAATCATCGCCAGTTCATGTGGTCGTCATGGATTCCGAGCTTCCCCCGCCAAGAAACAGTAGATAATCGCCCAGAACCGACAGTTCTGTGATTGGGCAAGCAATGCAAGTGGTTTCCAACCGAACTGTAGAAATAGGGCCAAAAGGCTACCATTTGCTGCTCTGAGCTGACAATAGCTTTACTTACTCCATATGATGGGAGCTACCTAGAGATGGTAAAGTTTACTATCTTTCTACTATTATCCAACCCTCCAAAACGCATACCACTCAATATTATCACCCCAATCTTGGTCCCGAGCATCTACCCAGCCTTGAAGTTCACAAGTTTGAAAGCCTGGTAAAACAAGCACCCCAAACTACAGCCATGAGTTGTATGCGCAGACAGCAATGACGTGAGACACAAGTTCAAGCTGCGTATTCTCTGGACTGGAGCGGAGCCCAAACCAGCCTGTCAAATCACAGAGTTTGATGCCCGTGAATGCAAACATGCAGGTCCGATCGAGAGTTACCAGGCAGATGCGTGGGATGCTCATCGATCGTGGCGAATCACGCAGGCACGCTTGGCAGGGGCAAGGAACACGATGTCGGATCTATCAAACCAGGCACAATCAGGCACGTCAGGAACAATCACACACTCAGTGCCTCAATTTCATGGAGACCTTATATTGCTTGGCAGGGACAGAGATAGGCCCTGTGTGTGCTGCTAGTAACAACAGTGTCCGATGTGAGGCAAGTTCGATAACATCGCGCATCATGGCGATGGCAGGTCCGCTGACTCTCCCGACGGTCGACAACACCGCGGAAACATGGAAAGTCGTTTTCGGGGTCAGTCGTCCCGAAAGCAAAAAGTAAAAGAAACAAATACAAAGAACCCAGCCGTCTCCGATACCGTCTATCCACCCTTCGGGATATGTCCATACCATGCAAGACAGATACCCCAAGCTGTCGCTCCCATCCATGCACCATGACAGAACCAGTGGCATCAGCCAGCCCATTCATAGAATGCGTGAGCATCGTTTTCTTCCGTTCCCTTGCCTCCCAAAACGCCATGCAAAATGTACAACCTCAAAATGTCGGGTATATGTACCATGAATCATCACCTCGTATTTCATGCCATCCTTGTTTCCTCAGATGCATAGCTTTCCCAAAGCCGCCGCATCGTAACTGCAATCCCGAAACTCGGCGTGAGCGAACGACATTGCTAACAAACCTCCAAAGAGCTTGTCGTCGTCTGTGTTGTCCGTCTCCTCTTAGCAGACGGGCTGAGCACAGGATGGTCATCGTCACTGCTGGGAACATCCTCCTCGAAGCTGCTGTTGTGCACCACCGAAAGCGGTTCGCGCTCTGGGCGTCTTCTCTTGAAGGTGATCGGAGCGTATGCGATTCTGGGCTGCTCAATCAAGGGATCCCATAGACCAATGTACTCAGGGTCCTCAAACAATGGGTCGCCGGCAACCTCGCGCCCGAGTGCCTTGGAGAGTCGCTCTTTGAGGCCTAGGATAGGCCAGAATGGGACGGGAGTCTGCGTAATATTGAGCCCGGGTCCGTCGGCCGCGTCCTTCAGCGATGCGGCCTTGTCAGGGTGGAGAAATTGTTCCAGGAATGAGGCCGACACGGTGGCTGTGTACACGATGAAGTTAGGAGTGGCGTCATTGCCTTCGTCGTGCGTGATGATTTGCACCTTGACATCGTGAAACTTGGTTGGCCTGACGATGCGGCGCACCTTCCGGCCGTTTCGCGAATCCGACGATGACTGCGATGAGGACCTTGAGCTGGTCTGGACGTAGAAGTGAGACTGTGCCATGGCGATGAGGGCGCCGACGAAGTACGGGTCATGGTCGACATTGGCAGGATGGAGCATTTTCGACCGGAGGCGTTGCAGTCGAGAGACAGGCTCGTTCGGAGTGTTGTCAGGTCCGGGGACGACGCGGAAAAGGTTCCTGCGAATCAAGGCCAACTGCGTCCTATTGATGTACGCCAGCATCGGCGGGTTCAGTGCGTCGCCATTGATTGCCGCCAGCTCGGCAAACGAGGTCGCAGGCAAGGTAGGCGCCGAGTCGAATGATGTGTCGACATTATTTGGAGTCTTCCAGAAAACGGCGACCCGAATTGCTTTCTTGAAGCGCCGCGACCCAAAGTAGATGTCAAGGTCGGCGCCCGTCTTTGGATGCGACAGGGTGCTGGGGAAGAACGTCGACATGATGTGCTTGATCGCTTTGTTCTTGCAAATGAAGCGCGCGGGCAGCACATCGCGCTTGCAGAGAACATGGAGTTCGGTGGTGATGGTGCGCGCCATCTTGGACGGCTCGAGCCATCTTCCCGGGACGTAGTCGGGAACTGGTTTGGTGACAGCTGGGAGCTCCTGGAATTGAGCGCCAAGCAGCTTGGAATGGAGATCGGTCCAGCAAATCGGGACCACGTAGAGCGAGATGCCTGAATTATCGTGCATGATGTCGTAGAGAGAGCCAACCTCGGGCCGAGTAATCCTTGTGTGGCGGCGCTGAACCTTGATCTTCGGGCCGTTGCCCTGATCGTTCTCGTTAGACTTCCCGGCGCCCGGCGGGCCGGACTCGTCGCGTGATCCCGACATCTGGATGATGGTTCGCAGCTGACTGAAGAAGCTGCTGCCGACGAGAGATCTGGATCAGGCGTGTCAGCGGGAGGAGCCGATTGCAGGGAAGGCGCGGAAAAGGTTGGAGGTTTCTGGCCAGTAGATCTGGTGACGGAGGACGCGACTTACTCAATGAGCATGGACGGGCCAGGTGTCGCGAGTTCGCCCCACAAACAATGGACGCGACAGTGACAGGCGCTAGAATTTACCAAAACTCGTGGAACGCTCGAGTGAATTGATTGTAGGAAAGACAGCGCGGGGAGTGACAGACTCGTTTGCGACAGATGAATCCGATTGCGATCGCAAAAAGGCGGAGTTGGTGGTAAGGGCGCTTCTGGATTGAGGAAGAGGGCTGGGCAGGAAGGTGGGTTTAAAACGCGACGGGGGAAGGAGCCCCTCTCTGTTGGGCGTGCCATGGTTCCGCCACCAATCTGGATTTTCGCGCTAGCACACGAGAGCTCGTGACTGTAAGCACGGGCCAACTCCGGAACCAGCCACACAATGCTTCCGGAGACTTTCAATGCGCCGCTTTCGGTCGGCCCAGCCCCAGCCCTCAACACCGAAGCCTGGAAGTCTTCTGTTTACGTATATACGAGATATTCCAATGCGGAAAATGGCCTGTCGACTTGAACTTCCTCCAAGTCCCCTAGGCTTCCCAAACATGATTTACAAAATATGAGACTGTTTGTGCGGCGGCGATGCGTTGTGTGCTAGCGTGGGTAGCGTCATCCATGATTGATTGAACCAGACCAAATCAACCGAGCCAATCAGAGAGAGAGGTCCAGATGTGGCTGCCTACGATGACTGTTCGTTGTTTGCCTGAGGCAGAAACTTTAGGCGGTGAGGCTGTGCAACCCCAGGTCAGCCATACCCACTCGCAGAACACTCCGACGTCAGGGGCGCAAGCAAGACCCCGCCAGGCTAGGGTGCGACACCGAGCTCCTGCGGACCAAGCGACACCACATCCCAGGCACCTCGAGATATCACCACGAGCTAGCTGCCTGTCTGCCCTTGCGAAAGGAGCTTCTCTGTCCACAATGCCGGTAAGCCAACGCACCCCGCGATGTAGTAATTCCCGTCTTGGGAAGCAGATAGCTCCGCTGAGGCCAATTTCCCCGCTGACGTTGCCTGCGACCCCCTCATCGTAGGCCTACAACTCCATGTTCAACGAGAGCCCCAACCCGCCGCGCCTCGTCGGCAACTTCCCGCTGCTACCGCTGCGCACCAAAGTTCGCGGGCCTGTCTATCCCCTCCCCTTTCCGGACCCGCCGCTGGCGGCCGGCGAAGCGCCCGACCCCGACGATGAGTCGTACGACATCCTCGACGAGGTGCTCGCGCTCTTCCGCGCCAACACGTTCTTCCGTAACTTTGAGATCCAAGGTCCCGCCGATCGTCTCCTCGTATACGGCATCTGGTTCGTGTCAGACTGCCTCTCCAAGATCAAGCCCTCGGCTGGCGTGCGCGAAGCTACCAAAGATGTCACGAACTTGGCGCTCGATACGCACTTTGCTATCCCCGGCGACCCAGCATGGCCACTGAATCAGGTACGAATGATAGATGCGAGAGCTCCGTGGGGCTGGGCAAGGAGTCAGGGCAATGCTAACTCGGCTATCCGCGGTTAGATGTACGAACCCCCTCGCGACAGACAAGACGGTGAGATCCTACGCCAGTACATGTCACAGGTGCGCCAGGAGTTGGCAACAAGGTTATTGGCAAGGGTATTTGAGGAGGGTGGCGACGGCAAGCCGAGCAAGTGGTGGCTCAGTTTTACGAAGCGGAAGTTTATGGGCAAGGGGCTATGAAGACCCGTCAATTGCACAAGATATCGAGGAGCCGGTTGGCCAAAAGTTAGACGAGGCGCGTTGCCATGCACGGCGCATGTTGAATTCGAGCGGCGTGACGTGTGGAGAATGACAATGGTCTATTTGTACAGTGGGTATCTATGCTCATGTCTATCTTGGAGTCTTGTGGAGTGATGCTATTCCCTATCTACGCTGATACGCCCAATCATGACCCTTATCCAGATGTTCCACGATATAATCGTTAATTTGTACTCATCAGGCAGAAGTTTCGGTGGCCTCGGATTCCACGACAGGACTCTCCTCGACCCTTGTGCGCTTTAACTCACGCGCTCCGGGTGTTCCGGCCTCCGCAGCTGTGCCGTCCGGCTTGCGCTTGAATCTTCCTCTCGCAGCGACCTTGCCCTCTGCTGGCTTTGCCTTCCACGCAGTGAAAATATATCCGTCGGTCCCACCGCGTTCTGTCATCAGAGGATGCGTCCTTCCCGGCAAGACTTGCCAGCGCCGAGCCCGGCTGGTCTGGATCGAAGTTCCCAACAGCAGCAGCGGATTCAAAGGGAAGTTCTCGCTGCCCTCCCAGTGTTCGAGCTCCTCGGCCGATCTGTTAGCGAGTTCAGGAACGCTACCGCTCGACCACGCCGTCCGCCGGCTTACGCTAAAGAGGTCCGCTAGCGCCGCTAGCGGCTCTATAGTCGGCGAATAGATGGCGATCGGCGCGCCGCCGGACAGCAAAGGGAGGGTGTGTTTTAGAATGCTAATTGGGTCCATGGTGCTGGCGCAAACGAGACCGTTGAAGCCACCAGCGCGAGCCGCGTCAACGATGTGCCTCGTGCGAGCAAATCTCCTCCGTTTGCGGTGGAAGTTGCCTCGCCTGCTTGGTTTCCATGAACTGAGCATCTCGGGGGTTGCGGTGAGCGGCGGGGTCGAGTACGCTGTATCCAGCTCCGGCTTCAGAAGCTGGAGCCAGGAGAGGGTGAGGAGGTGATTGAGAAGAGGATGCGACGGGTGGTTTGGAGATACGGCGTCGAAGTTCCAGTAGGAGAGGAATGCCAAGCTCGGCTGGCTGGCTCCATGGACGACCGTAAGTGTGTTGGTTTGGGAGAAAGGCACCTCGAAGTCAGAAGAGCGAGGCTTGAAGTTCTTGGGCTTTTCGGCAAGTGTGGAAGAGTGATCCGCAGCATCAGCCATCTCGGTGTCAGCATCTTGCTTCCCCTCCTTGATGAGCACTGACTCCGCGTCGTGAGCCTCCAACGCCTCTGCAGTCTCAAGCTCGACACCCTCCTCCTCTTCAGAAGAATTGAGAATGCCCATTCTCTCGGCCATGGCAGCGACCAGAATTCCGCCCGTGTCGTCCACCATAAGCCATCTGCCTTTCAGGAGATCGGGCTGAATCGGAGCACACGCCTCTAAGCCCTGGTCGCAGGATGCCTTCGGATCCTCAAGAAAGACGGGCTCGCCTCCGTAATGCACGTTTCCCCAGCAGCCCACCAAGGCCAGCATCTCCGCCCGCATGTCCATGATTTTGCTGGCCTCCCTTTCCTCCAGCTGCCAGTGCGCCAGGGTGGGCACGTCCATTGGTAGGATCTGGAATCTCCGAATGTACTTCTTCTGCTTCGAAAGCTTGTACTTCGCCAGACTGAAGCTGGTTTTTTGGTCCAGTGCAGTATGCGAAGAGAGAAGCTTGGCGATAACATCTTTCCCTGCGTTGTTGCCCTCTCGCTTCAGCTCTTCGATTTCGTCCTGCGTGAGCGTCTGACGGGCGGTCTCGATAAGCTCCTCGGTCAAGCGTGTCACAATTTCCCCGCCCTCGGCATCTACCAGGGTAATCTCGGCACTGTCGGTCGTAGACGAAACGGGCTCGGTCGAAGCCGCTGCTGGTGTTGAGCAAGTCGGTGCCTCTTCCTCGGCGAAGACTTCCTCGTAAAGCTCGGACGAGGGAACGATTCGTAAGCGGTGAAAGTCTTCGTCCGGTCGCTTGTCTTCTATTTCGTACGTTACATGGTAGGGTCGCCCTATTATGAGGTTGGCCGGAAAGGAGCCATATTTGCCCAGCGATATTGTTCTAGCGGTAGATCGTCAACAACGCGATCGCGAGAAGGTCACAGCCAACTTACGTGTTTGGTGCAATTGAGAGCACTTTGGTAACGCCCGTGGGGAGCTTTATTACAACCCACGAGTTGGGGCGAATCACCGACAACATTTTCGCACGATCGCGAGGCCGTAGTGACGATGGCAGTTTGGAGTTGCGACCAGGAAAAAATTTCGGCCTGCAAACGTTCAATACGCGACAAGGCGAGGATGCGGGGTGCCCTGCCGCTGCGGGGTTGACTAGGGGCTACAGCCATGCAGCCCAGTTGCTGTGGGGAGGTCCAATGAGCACATTGGAAGCGTCCGGTCGACCCCAACAACCTCCATCGCCGAGCTCATCGACGGACACTCCCCCTTTGCGCGTCCAAGATACTCGTCATGAACTGGATAGAGCGCCCGGTCCTACTATCTCCAAATCCTTCTCACTGTCCATACGGCCCTGCTGTTACCACCAAAAGCTGGATTTTCTTTTCTCGCCGAAAAGTACACTCATGTTTGGCCCATTCCTCGGTGGACCGGATCTGCCCAGGTGATCCTTCTCTGCCATCGCGAATTGTCAGAATGGATTCACAAAGCAACTTTTTGCGTAGACGAGTCGTTTCCATTGGTCAGCAGAAGTTTGGCGATGTCATCGATACCTAATGCGGCCGAGTCTTTCAAAGCACGGATTCGGTGCTCCTTTGTTCCCCCAGGGACATAAGATGGAGAGTCTTCTAGAAGCCGCTCATTCCCAGATTCCCGGGTTCTTTCCTTGACACAAACAACACAGACACAAACAAGACAAGAAACCTCCCTGACAATAACGTATCCAAGATGGTAAGCTTCAGATTTACCATGGGAATGTGCTTAAACCTGACACCAAAGCCAGTCCCAGCCGCCCTACGTTGTAAACGGCTACTTCCACCGGCTGCCGAGCATGTTTCGCAACACCATCTCTGCGGACCCAAGCTCGCCGTTTCCGGCGGAGAAAGGACGTTATGCGCTATACGTCTCGGAAACCAGTCCTTGGGTGAGCCCTCTCCTCCAGCCCCAGCTCTCAAACCCCATCCCACTGACACGTGACGGACACAGGCACAAAGAGCGACGATCGTCCGCATCATTAAGGGTCTCGAGGATATCATAGAGATCCGCGAGATGCACAACCACATGACCGAGCAAGGGTGGACCTTCAGTGGCGAGGGCAAATCTCTCTCAGAGGACCCTGACTACCACTTCAAGACCCTCGCGGAGCTCTATCTGAAAGTCGACCCCAACTATTCGGGTCGTTTCTCAGTGCCGGTCCTGTGGGACAAGAAGACGCAAACTATCGTCAACAATGAAAGCTCCGACATCATGCGTATGTTCACCACCGCTTTCGAAGACCTCATCCCCCAGCACCTGCGCGAAGTCAACCGACCTGGTGGCGGGCTGTATCCCGAGCCCCTTCGCCAGAAGATCGACAAACTGAATGATTCGATGCATGATATCCTCAACGAAGGCGCTTACAAGTGTGGCCTTGCGGGTACGCAGGATGCCTTCAATGCCAACGTGTACCCCCTGTTCCGGGAGCTTGATCGGGTGGAGGCAATGCTCGCTGCCGACGGACGGAAATACCTCTTTGGCGACAACCTCACTGAGTCTGACATACGTCTTTACGTGACCATCATCAGGTTCGATTCTGTTTACGTTCCGATCTTTCAATGCAACCTCAAGTCGATCCGCAACGACTACCCAGCCATCCACCTCTGGTTCCGTCGACTGTACTGGGACAAGAACAGTGACCAGACACTTGGTGCGTTCCATAAGACCACGTGGCCTAACGTGACCGACTACTCGATCGGGTATACCAGAGGAAGACGTTTGGTACTCCTTGGAGGCCAGGGACCCTGCATTGTGCCGCCCGGGCCGACAGTGTTGGTCGAGCCGCTTCCGAAGGAAGACTGAGTCGTCAGACCGAAAGGCAGATCGAAAGCGGCCTTCCCACAAGCATAGGCTCTTTCAACGACTAAGACAGAGGCCCATTGTAGATTTGGTGCTGAGTAAGGGAAGGGCGAATTGATAGTTGTAATTCCAAGGAATGAGGGCAACTTGAATTTCGTGAATTTGCGGAAAGGGACAAGTCTTTCATATGTTCGGTTTGGCTCTACTTCTGCTTTCAGGCCAGGTTCAGGAACAGTTCGAAATCTTTCAATATCGATCAACTTTAAAAATAATATGCTACATTTACCGGTGTAACAAATGTATGATTTTAACCCAAATCAAAATGCGCTTTGATATCATGACCTCCAACTCCATGCTGACCCAGATCCGTTCTGATAGCCGCTTTGCAAATGACCCCCCCTCTGAAAGTGGCTTTGATTGCCAACAACCAGCCTAACTTCAAGCGCCGAATTACCCAGACTTCTCCGGCGTCCTTGGTGAACCTGTCCCAGTTGTCGAGCTTGAGATTTCGTCGGCACCTCGCAAGTCTCCCCTGGCCATTGAAATGCGACGAGCAGCTTCGTCAAAATCCGACCTGCCGTGGTTGTACGGCGGGAGACTGATAACTTCCGTCACTCGGTAGCTTAACGGACGGGCTGTGCCGTCCGGACCAACACCATCATATCGTACTCTGACGACGGGCACACTCGAACCGTCGTCCTCTCTTCTTCTAATCACCTGGCAGGCAAGAATAGAGAGCATGAAGTGCACCAACCTGCGGTCTCGTCAGCACCTCGAAAACAGACGTTTCAGGGGGTCAACTTACAGTAGCATCGCGGTGATGATGACAACGACAACGCCGATGTGGTAGAGGGGGGAGTAGTCTTCCCGTTCGCCATGCACTTGCACGTACTTCCAGCGGTCCCCCTGCGAGACCCAGAAGCACACATACCCGGTCGTAGCAACGCAGGCCAGACACAGGCAGATGTGCACGCCGACGTGCGCCCCGGGGTAGATGCCGCGACCATCCCGGCGCATGCACCGGGCGATGAACTCGAACGACTGCCACGCGATGGACGTTGCAGACTTTTCGGCGAGGTCAGCATGGAACGGACCATACGTGCGTTTCCCAGGGGTACTTACGGTGAATCCAACAAAAGCGACCGAGACGTGGATCAGCGGTGCCTCATCGTAGGCCACCGACATCTTGACGCCCAGCCCGAGCAGGGCGAGCGAGAGAACAAGGGAGAAAGCCCCGACTATCGTGCGGGCCGTTTTCCATTTTTGCCGCTGCTGTGTTTGTCGGTTGTTGTTGTTGTGGTTGTTGTAGAGCTGCTCAGTGGAGTCGTCCGTTGGTTCCTGCGGCTCCATCGGTGCATATGACAGCGATGCGGCCTCCGGTTTGGGTGTGGAGGATTTGGTGTGTTCGTCGCGAATCTCAACCCCCGTGTCCAAGACCATGTCGGCCCTGTCTCAGCGCCTCTCTTTAGAGCCGCCCTCCCGAGTTTCGGTCTTCAAGGGCAATTTAAATCCTGCCCGGATTACCGCCTACGTCCCGCCGATCCCTTCCATTTGGATTTAAAAAATGCGTTTCTTGGCCTGTCTTTCTTGGTGTTTTGCGTTTTTGTCTTTTTCTGCTGCGATGCTTTTACAGATTTGCAGAAAAATGCGCTTGCGCTGCGCTTTCCTGTCGTCAACCTGGGTGTCGTCGCAGGTTGCGGATTGGCGGGTTGTGGACAAAAACTGTGGCTGACGTAAACACAAAAGTTTGGGGATGGGTGAAATGGGGAGATGGAACGAGAATCAGACTTTGAGGGAAAATGCGCGGTGTCGCAGCCCGTTTTATTAAAATCCGCATTCATGTTCCAGGCGTTGGCCACGGTTCGCTGCGCCGAGCCTTGGCTCAAATGTTGGCATATCCCAAGGCTCTTGGGAGGACTTGGCACCGGGCTTGGCTGAGCAAAATCACGTCTTGTCAGTCGCAGCATCCTCGATGCCCTCCCTTGGCAGTGACGAGTTCAGGCTTGGCTGCTGCTGTTTGCGCTGACGGACGAAAAGCGACACGGGCGCCTACCTACCAAAACCGCCATCTTTTTTTTCTGGCGGCGCGGGGGAGGCATGGGAGCCAGCGCCCAGCCTGGGCGCGCGCAACCCCCAAGAGAACCCAAGAGTCCAAGACGGCCGAGACCTTGCGCTGAGCCAGGGCCGGTGGGCTCGGCATGGGGCCCTTCGCCATTAGATGGGCGGTTTTTTTTGTCCGTTCGCATTCGTTTCAGGGCTGTTGGTCTTGTCGTGTGGGGCCATTTTGGTCCGTTTCCCGCACTGGCTGGATTGCGAATGCCAATTGCTGGGCGAACAGCAAACAGGAAGGTGCCCAGCAGCGCTGGTCGATCTGTACCACGTCGAGCGCGGGAATAACGGCACTGCAGACAACATTCCGCCCTCGCATTATTACCTTTGCCAACACTTGGACGAGGCTGGGCGAAACCGAGGACAAACGGGCTCGATGTGCCGATTACATAACACATTCGGCGCAATTGCCCCTGAATGTTTGGAGGTAAACAGTATCCCGGCACATAAGTACCGAGAGTTGGGTGCGTACCAACTTGGACCTCTCAATCCTGTCGCCGTCGCCAACGCTATATTCGGAAATCTGCAGCGACGCAAGGACGGGATGACCGACCCCTTGGCGTATGTGTGAGGTTCGAATATGCAGCCATCGCCAGATAGCTTCACACATCGTCGTCTGTGTTTTACTTCGAAGGTGAGCCTCAAAGTTCTAGCCTATGAGAAGTCGCATCGCTGTCAAAGCCGTGGTATAAGTTTAGCTCCGCTTCGCCTTTGTCCCGTCCCACCCGGTACCTGTTTGGACGTAGCCTCAGAGGCACCCTTGTAGAACCGCCAACGTGAATACATATGGGGTAGATTAATATCCGTACGACGGGTCCGCACCAATGGAGTTTTGTTGCAGACGCTAAACGAGCGATCCTCAACGCCAAAGGTCATATTTATCCAAACTGTGGCGCTACCAAGCCCGGGAAAAAATGGTGCAGACGGCCATTCGGGGTCTGCGATGACCGGTGACAAGATACGTAAAGGATTCCCTGAGAGGGGTTTAAACCATTGATATTCAAGCAACTAAGAGTCCGCTTCATATTCCGTCTTCTAGTCTGCTTCCGAGTCGTAGTCCGGTGGAAAAAAAAAGACAAAA
>Ga0247780_1000332_pt1 | contig 46794 bp, 50 predicted proteins | sample UWRJL079202R5_FD_179927 | JGI IMG/M metagenome (GOLD analysis project Ga0247780, IMG submission 179927) | Plant litter microbial communities from Arlington Agricultural Research Station in Wisconsin, United States - UWRJ-L079-202R-5 | ecosystem: Environmental > Terrestrial > Plant litter >...
CCTCACCTCACAACTAACACCCCCCAGGACGACCCCACCGCCAAAGAAGTCTACCGCGGCCCCTCCACCCCCATCAGCTGCCTCACCACCGGCGGCCCCACCAACAGCACTGTCTTCGCCGGCGCCTGGGACAAGTCCGTGTGGTCCTGGGATCTCAACACCCGCGCCCCGGGCCTCAAATACACCGGCCACTCCGACTTCGTCAAGGCCGTGGTGTGCGCCCAGCTCGGCAGCACCTCCCTTCTCATCAGCGGCGGCGCCGACAAGAAGATCATCGTGTGGGACGCCGTTTCCGGGCGGCGTTTACACACGCTGCAGGACAATGTACTTAATATGATGAGCATACAAGATTTGATAGTTGATCACCACCATGTGGAGGCGAAAGGGGGGAAGGAGGGCGAGGAGATCATGCTAATCAGCGCGAGCAGTGACCCGCACATCAGGCGGTGGAGGATCCGGCTGGATGGGTGGGAGCAAGTCGTGGAGGAGATGCCTGATGTGCCGGGGACGGAGCGGCGGACGATACTGGAGCATGAGACGACGGTGTACAAGCTTGTGCTGGAGGGGGAGGGGGACGAGGTGGACTTGTGGAGCTCGAGCGGCGACGGCACGGCGAAGTGTCTGTCGAGGCTGAGGGGGTTTCAGGCTGATGATACGTTCCATCACGGGGATCACGTTCGCGCGGTGGCGGTGACGGATCTGTGGGTTATTACGGCGGGGAGGGATGAGGATTTGAAGTTTTGGGATCGCTCTGAGGGACGGCTGTATTGCTCGCTGCAGGGGCATTTTGATGAGGTTACGGAGTTGCTGGTGATGGGGGGGAAGGTGGTGAGTGTTAGTATTGATGGGACGGTGAGGACTTGGCCGCTGGACAAGAAGGGGCTGGATGCTGTGGTGGCGGAGCAGAAGCCGAAGTTGGCGGAGGAGGAGGAAGTTAAGGAGCCGGAGAAGGAGGCGGATGGGCTGCTGTCTATTGATGAAGAGGCGGAGCTGGCTGCGTTGATGGAGGAAGATGACTGATAGACTCGAAAGCATCCAAGTCTGCTAATGTAGATGCTGTTTCGGTATTCGGAAACGCGATGTGTGGCTGTTGCTTTATACATTTGACGTTGCGAGGTGATTCGTGCGGGTGAAGAAGCGCTCAGCTCAGCTCGATGAAGCCAAATCTTAACGCATGCTCCCGCTTATCAGACCAGGGGCTCGCCAGGTCAGACGCCAAACCTGCGAACTTACCTTTCAGTCTTCATACTCAATGCTTTCCAGGTTAGAAGAAATATTTCGAGAAGAAATGTCTGGAGACGTCGACTTCAGACAACGTGCGGCAGTGTCCACCGGGAGCGTGGGAGACCTTCTTCGTGCAAGGAGACCGAAGAAGATCCTCGTGCTCGGTAGCACCCTAGTGTCAAAGCGGTGCGTCGAGTACCTGCTCCGATATCCTAAGAACTGTTTGCCTCTTGGTATGTGACTGCCCACCCGTTGTTGCTCTCGCGCACTGCGAGTCTAATGATCCCCACGCTCACCCCTGAGTTTTTACTCGCGAGCCGCACCCTCTCCACGGCCTTGAATCTCGTAGCTAGCCGACGGATGGTAGATCCCCTTGCTCTCAATGTCAAGTCTCCCCGACTTAGATCGGCATATCCAACCGCGATGTAGCAATCTCTCTCGCCTCGTTCATCTATCACGCAGTTGTATTCTGCTCGGCCATCAAATGTAAGGCCACGCCGTAACCCTCAGCTATGCATCCCCGCCAGGCGCGAACTGAATGTCGCGGCCAGGGAGGCAGGCATCACGGTTCTCAACGAAGTCGGGTTTGACCCTGGCGTTGACCAACTCTATGCTGTGAACCATCGCGGCGACGCCTGAGCTCTTTGGCGAGCCCGGCGGCTACTCAGCATGTCCAAATCAGTTGGTTTTGTATGTGGAACTGCCACACAGATGCTCCAGGACAAGTTCGCGCCTCTGAACGCGGTGCTGGCGCCATACAAGAAAAAGATATGTGAGCCGATGAGGGCGAAGCTTGAAGCTGAGGGCTTCAATTTGGCGGAGAAGGTCGTCAAGTCAGTCCATTACGCAGAGGAACCCCCGTATGGCTAAGCCCGGCCTTCCTTTATCACTGGGTTTGAGGTGGCTTCATAGAAACCGTTGGTGATGGTAAACAAGAAAGAAACACCCAGGCGCCAGGTGTATGTGTGACCCTTTCGTCTCGCCAGACCTCGGCAGAAATGAGCACGTAGAGTCCAGCTGATGAGTGGAGAGATCCATGCGAACCTGAATACTACATGCTCCCACTCCAAATCAGGAAGCAAGCGTCCAAAAGGGGAGATCTCTTCGTGGTCGATTCGGAAGCGGACGTTTACCGAATAAACATACCTAGCAAACCTGAAACTTCTTATCCTTGAACATGTTTCCTCGCACGAGTTGTGTGACCACTGAACCACGGATTCAGTTGTAGGGTGATGAACGATCGCGATGAACGTGGACAGCTTTCTGCAGGGTCCCGAGGTTGCGCTCTTGAGGAAAATTGCAGGGGGATGTCGGCAGCCGCGCCAACCACCCTCCGTCGTATCACAGTACTGTGTATTACCAAACGACCGCCACCTGGGTTGAGGTCCAAGAAAAAGGCAAGCCGGCAAAGCACGGGCATCCCACGTCTGTCGTTCACTGGCTTCCCTGCCGTGCGGTCATCCATCCATCATCGACGAGCAGCACCATCCCGCGTTCTCGGAAAAATACTGCAAGCAGAGGTTCGAGATAGATTATCGCTGCAGGCGCTCGAGCTGAAGTCAGCAGCCACGGCCAATCTGATGAGATGATGATAAGGTGTCTCGGGGGCTCTGGCGCGCTGCAGCAGCACTACAGCGCAGCGACATGCTGCAAGGTCGCCTCGCTTCTGATTGTGGCAGGCTGCTCGTAACTGACAGCGGCAACTTGAGCATCCGTTCCTAAAATTGACGCTGCAACCGTCACGGGTAGTTGGAATCACATTCGACGTCAAACAGTGAAACAGCACGAAGAATGTTAGCGTCGGGAGTTGGTGGGCGCGATTGGACACCAATTTTGAGTGTTCCGTGGGCAGTCTTGGCCGACCCTAGCAGCCCCGGCTGCCAAGGCTCGCCCCAGCTCCCAGCTCCCGCCTCCGAAGCTTCCCCCTGGCGCGGATTCTCGATCGGCAATCCCGCTAGGCTCAGAACGTCTTAGAAGCCAGAAGTGGGATTTGCCGTTTAGGCCCCGGCAGCCTTGTGAGATTGACCTCCACAACCCCTTGATGCATCTCAGCCAGTGGCACAACTGGATTCCTCGTGTCACCTCTCCACCCTCGAACGCCCTTGTCTCTGGTCGCCATCTCTTCGTTCGGAGAAGGAATTGGGCGCGATAGACACCCACTAACGGAGCAGCGAGAAGAGCGTGTGAGACTGCGTGACGAGTGGCTCCCTGATAGAGGGAAAAACCAGACGTAACGGTAAAGCGTCGTCCGAGCACTCGGGCAAGCTGCAGCGTGCCGTCTTGGTTGTGCACGAAACATGCACGCAAGGTCTGTGTTGAACAGAAGATTCCGGATTTTCCGTCCGTCAGCGAATCACGTCGTTCGGTTTCAACACCCCCATGCTGCTTGCTGCCGCGCCGGACGACGTTCCCGAGAATCGGGGACCAGAGAAAAGGAATCCCACCCACCGTACCATGTGAGGTCAGAGCAGAGGCTGGCCATGACGGGGGCCCGTTGAAAGACTGGTTGAGTGATGCATTCACACAAACAGTCAAGGGGTGATTTGAGTGACCGGTTTGCTCCTTCCTCGCAGCTGTCGGCGGGTCCTTCTTACCCTCTTCGAGACCTCTGGCAAACACGATCTTCTCTTCTTCTCTTTACTTTACTTGCGTCATTCCCAATTCATTCTTCCCAATCTCACTAGAATTCAAGTTGGCGCTAAGGATCTACGCTGGCTTGTCCAGCCCTGTTAGACGGTCATCGCCCCTCCTGTTCTCGGAATTCAAGCCGGGGTCTGGTCTTGTTTCTTTTCTTTTTCTCGAGCCACGCCGAGCCACGCCGCTGCGGGCTTCTATTGTTGCAGAAAGGTCCCCGGGGGTGTCGGCCGTTCGCGACGGCCTAATATTATCTTGAGGAGCCCTCCCATCCGTCTCTCAAGCTGTCTGGTTGCTGTCCCTCCTCACCTGTCGCCGATGGGGGCGCAACCCTCCGCTATTTGGTTGGCCAACTGCTCGATAACGCACAGCTGGGGCCCAGCAGTGACTTGGGACAACCTCGGAAAACATGGCCAAATCGTCAGAACCGCCCACTGGTCGTGGAAAGATCGTGGCCCTCGAAGGACCCTCGGAGATCGTGGCAGCCCAGTTGCGTCTCCTGCCCGTCTCCTCACAGATCATGATCCTCCCAAGTCTCCAGCAGTACTTGTGCAACTCAGATGTCTCACCACCTTCAACGATAAAACAGCTCATCCACAGAGTCCATCTCGCAGCAGAGAAACGACATGCCGAGGCTGTCGACTTCCTGGACCAGGCTGCTGCCGACAAGAAGCGCGTTGTCTTCCTCAATGGCGGGACCGTTGGCGCTCGAGTGTTGTGTTTATCCGCCATTAGCTACAACCAAACTGGCGGGGATCTTGAAAAGGCAGAACTCATTTTCAACGAGCTGATAAGTAACGGCGTTTCTGGTCTTTTGGATGAGAAGGAACCGACTAGTCGGAATTCTGCCCTTCATGGGGGCGCGAAGCTGGTTGACGGGGTGGAACCTTGGGGGGAACTTGGGGACGCCGAAGCCGAGGATCCCATTTTGCGAGCCATGCGAGCTGCAGATGCCCTCGACAAAGAAACCGAAAGCCTACAGTCCCCAAACAACGAGGTCGACCTCTCCGCCTGTTGGTTTAACAACTCAAAGACCTGGTCAAGGGGGAGTTTGATGTTGCCTTTCATGGACTTTGCAAGCAGCATGGGGAGCCCGAGATTACCAGCCGTTTCCACCGAAGTCCCTTACTCGAGATCTACCCAGAGATCACTTCTCACTTCCGTCGAGGACTTGTTGGCCGAAAGGATGCACACGGCTCCCCCAATTGCGCAATGGCCCTTGAAAACACCGATTCCGACGTCAACTCTTGGCTGGGTTAACGAGACGTCACGGCCAGACTCGGCCAAATCGCAACCCTCAACCCCAGACTCTGTTATTAACAAACAGCACTCTGCTACAGTAGCACCATTATTCGCGGTGCGAGAAGATCGAGCGGATGCCAAAAGGCCCATATCAGTTGAGCTTGGCAGTCTCGGGATCGAATCGCAGATTGAACCTTCCCCACCAAAACCACCGCGACGGAAGCGGCCCCCGATGTTGCCTCTCGTCATCAATACTCAATGTACTAGGTTGAGAGCGGTACGGTCCCTCAGTAGCCTTGGGCCGGAGTGCGCAAACGAGAGCTCGGACACCCGCCTCCAAATCGTCAACAAAAGGCCTGGAGCTACCTCTTTTTTGCACAACTCCCCACCTGGTGAGGAGCCAAAATACAAGGACAGATATGTCGACAAGGCCACGGACACTATGGACTTGGAAGCTGATGATGTAATTGAGCCCGAGTCGGTAGAAGTGCTGCCGCTCCTCGAAAATCTCGTCGTCCAGCTCCTGGGTGATAGGCCGAATCCTCCCCTAGAACGAATCTTTGATGGGTTTAGAAGCAGTGTCCCCGAGACAGACACACCGTCTCCAGTGGCAACCTGTATTTCCGCATCAACACCCTCAACTCCAGTCAACGCGTTCACAGACGGGACTCTGGGCCGGGACCTAACATCCGACAATACAGCGCTTGCCCTAGGGGACCCATCCACAGTTCAGGCTATCATGGACCATGAAATGATGCATGGTGCTCAACACGGGCACTCCCATGCACAACTTACATATGGGCGCCTCCCAACGCCTCCTTATGACTTGTACCTGCCAGCAACTCCCCAGCCTGGGCTGGGCCAGAGGTTCCAGACACTGAGCGTTCGGCGACAGACAGAGACATCTGTTCAGAATATATTGCGCTTAATTCTGAGTTCGTATATACCCTCCGAGGTGTGGACTCAGTATCCTTTACGTTCCTCCGGTTCCAATGCGAGCACCTCTTGGAAACCGGTGCTTTGGAAACCTGAGCCGCATGGTGGGGGGCGATCCTGCAAGGAATTGGACATGATCCTGGCCATTGGCGTCGAGAGAAGCGTGAAGCAAGGTTATACGTCTGCAATTATTGGGCAGGTTGAGAAGCTCGGATTTGTGTCAGGTAGCTCACGCAGCGGGCGCCTGGACTTGAGGTAAACAACATTTTGAGCATCTTCCCACAGCCCACGCAGCTAACGAAATACGATGCAGGTATCTCATTGCCAATGCGATGCAAGCCTTCACTTGCCAACCGCTCACCAAACAGACTCGTGACAGCCCATTCGCCAATAGCTCCACACTCGCAAGCCTTCTGATTCCACATCTAGAATCGTATCTGTCCGCGCATTCCCAAGTCCGTTTCCTCATCCTTGAGTACACGGCCGAGCACCTCTCTACTGTTCTTGCCCTTCGCAAGCTCATTGGCTCTGAATCTGTCAAGGTTGCCGGGATCATTGGCAGCGATATGAGACCCCCTACGGCACACTCCGACTCGGAGAAGTACGCATTTGCAGAGCTGCGCTCAGTCGGTGGTCTTGACGCCTTCAACAACCCAGTTTCACCCAAGACTGCCTCCATTCCATTTAATAAAGCCAACTACATTCTCACCTCGTCGGCAACACGCGCCGAGATCGCCGGCTTCGTCTCGGCTATCCGTGATACCCTGGCTTCCAAGTCCGACGTCTACGGGCGCATCAACACCAACGGGACAGCAAGTATGAAGAGGACGACTACGACTACCAAGAGCACCTTGTCGCACCTCAAGCAGGACAGCACCTTCTTGTCGACCTCAACTCTTGACACACCACCAGCGTCGCCGCGTGGTTATTACATGACAGCCCCCCAGTCCCCTATGCGATCTCCGTCAGGGTCCCTCATTGCCAGTACCACAGAGTCGGAGAACAGGGACAAAGCACTCCGCGGCGGCGTATTTCTCAGCAGCGCCGCCTCGCGAATTCGCTCCCTTGCCCCGAGCAGCATTCGAAGCAGGAGGAGCCACGTCACAACGATGGATGATATTGGAGGCGATGATGATCACGAGTTTGATGCCGATGAGCGACGTCTAATGCCGCTATACCTAAAACGGGAAGCGGAAAAGGGGAACGGCGAGAAGGCGTTGAAGTGGCTCGGCTTGACCTAGCCTATACGTATGTATTGTACGATTTGCTCTTTTTGTATTTCCGGTCAAGGATAAAAAGGGCGTTGTGTGAAGCGCAGAATATTAAGAGAAGGTTACTGGGTTGGATATTTACCTTGTAGATCATGAAGTCACACGAGTGGAACTAGGAAAACTTGGATCGAATTTAGCGAGAACAGTATATAGTAATGGTAATCGAGCCTGACAAAGCCATCGGCCCAGAGATACAGTGCGTGCTGCCAGAGTCATTATTACATTTGCAGGGCAGCACTGCAATTTTAGCCTCGAGCGAAGGGGATGACGGTGGCAAAAACTAAGCGCCTTGTGGGGGACGAAGTCGAGAGGAAGCGACTCCCTATTTAGGGAGTGTATTTGCATCGTAGCCTTTTCTATTTGTACTGTAATACTACAGTGTATATGTGTTGGAGAAACATTCTGACTACCATGTGTTAAAATGAAAAAGTCTGAGTTATTACACAAGACATTCTCCTATTTTATCATCTCCTTGAAGCAACTGAACTCGAACAGCACCACAGACAACGTACCAACCCACCGAACAAATCCATGAGGACTCTAACTGAAACAAACGGTAGATCGTAGAGGTATCTTCAGTTATATCAAAACCAGGTAGGTAGCTAGCTATACAAATACCACCCAGATATATATATAGTCATCATCCATAGCCATCGTATACAAGACAGACTTACAACACAACACACACAACACATGCTATCCCAAATCAGTAATCGATCAGCCTCAACTTCTTCCCTACATCCCTCCTCTTCGCAGACACAGCTGCCCTCTCAGACGGCTTCGTCTCGTCATTATCCAAGCTCTCGCCCCGAGCTTTGAGAGCCTGCAGTAGCATGCCAGCATCGAAAAATCCATCTGTTGCGAGTTAGCATCTGTTTTCAGTGGGCAGAAAGTGGGACTGTCTGCGGGCACTTACATCCACCCAGTTCATCATCCTCACTCATCGTCATGCTGCCCTCGGTTGGTGACACGCTGCCATTCAGGCTCTTGTGGGACTTGATGAGCTCATTCCCGGTGATTAGACGCCCCCTGAGCTTGAGTCTGTTTGCCACCTTTGGTCGGTTCGAATCAATCTCGCGGGCGCGAGTTTGCTTGGCTGGGGCGTTGGTGCGGCCCGCGATTCGCAAGATGCGGCGGATTTCCAAGAGGTAGCTCTCAAGTGTGTCCACAAACCGCTTTGTTTGACGATGCCTCGAGGATACGCAGATTGATATGCCGTCGTCCTTGATGATGTAGCCGATACCGAATCCGTCTCCCGAAACGGGGCCGAAGCCAAAGTGTCTCAAGCACGGATTACCGCAGTTAGATGTCGAGAGTATCGTCGTGTTGAGCTTATCCCACCCAGAGTCTGCAAAGATGAGGGGGAGCTGGTGTTGGTTGTCTCGACTGCCGCGCGAGGTGGTACTGTCGCCTCGCTCCCTTGTGACGCGGACTTCTCCGTCCGCCCCAAAAGAATAATCATTGCTAAGGCTACCGACGGGCGAACCTCGCTCAGAATTGGCGGTCACAGGGCTGGAATACCCATTGGTGCTCATCCCGCTGCTGACGGTGCGGTCCTCGTCCAACATCCGCTGCCAAAGGGAGAACAAGGCATATAGATGCCTGTCACACCCCTGGGCCTTTGCGCAGTCTCTTGTTGTTGTCACATGCCGTTGGCATGCCTTCCGAAGGGCCTCAATCTTTTGATCTGCCGGGTTGTCCGCCCAGAACGCCTGCACAAAGTTCACCGACTCCTCGGATACGGACCGGATCGCTTCGGTTCGCCCGTGCAGGTACATTTTGGTCATCGCCGGTTCGTATGTGCACTCAACACGCCCGTACAGTCCGTAGTACGCCGCTTGGAACGCCATCTGTACGAAGGCATCGGGGGAGAATCCCATCGATGTGATGAAGTTCTTGCCGTATGGAGCAAAATCGAGGCATTGAAACTCGTTCTGCTCGATTAGGTCCGCTAACCTGGTCTCGGCAAACCTCACTGCAATACTGAGCTCTGGGATCATATCCCACTCAAGCTTATAAGGCGTGGTGTTGACGTCGCCAAAGCTCTCAGGGTCGCGCTTGGATGGATCCGGGCTGGTTGAAGCCCATAGCGTCGGCGCGCCTCCATTGATCGTGCGCGCAAATCGCAAGATGGTGTCCGTGTAAACATCGCTGGCAAACCGCAAGACTGTGTGACCATCTACGCCGGTGTGTTCGAAATTGATGCCGGCGCTGCCGTTCTTGCAAACAATGATCTGAAGTTTGTCGTACCAACGGTTCGTGCACGTGCCAATCTGAACCCCCTTTTCAATCTCGCTCGTTCCGCAGAGCATGTTCTGGCTGAGGGCCGCCGCGGTCGTGGGCTCAGTGTAATCCAAGCAGATCACAAATAGAGCCGTGTCGACAATCCCGAGGCAGTCGGCGTTATTGGAACCCTCTTCCCTCGTCAAGAGGTCTCTCAGTCCCGACCAAACCTTGCGGTTCTCTGTGCTGAGAACGCCGAGCGCGCCCTTGGCAGCATCCTGGATTGGAGTTTGCGTAGCATCGTCAACAATTGTCTGTAGATTGATGGCGATATCCTTTTCTGTCATGATCAAGTCGGAGTTGTCGTCCAAGACGTCGAACCAGTAAAACTGACCATGGCACATGACGATCACGTGCTTGGATTCCGGGTCCTGTTCGATCTGACACCCTGAATCTGTTGGAACTCTGGCGGTACCAAACAGACGCGAGTATTGGTACATGTCCAGCGGGACACCCTTGACCATATCAGGCGGCAGCTCCTCTTTACGGACTGCACGCACAAACTCCAAAGACGACACAACCAGCGAGGCAGCTCGCGTCACTTGGTTATTGCGGGCAGGCGTCGGATCATCTTCCAGTAAGAAGAAGGGATTCAGATTCAAGACCACAGGATTGTCGAAGTTGAGGTACGAGTCGTACCCTACACAAGTTAGTCACAACACAGCGGCACGCATTAAGGATTGTTACACGTACAAAATTGCTCGATATAGCTTGTTCTACCTTCGGCATATTTTTTCAACTTTTCGTTCAACTCGGGCCCCTCACCAGTTAGAAATTCTTGCACAGCGATTTTTGTGTCTGCGTGTTCTCTGTTTGACTGAAGTGGTTTGAGGGCGGACAAATACCTCCGACACGACTGCTCCAGGTCTGGGATGGGGAGCTTTGGAAGTTTGTCCTGCTGTGCGAAGGTGACGCCCCCGTTACTCTTGTCCTCGTGAGTTGACATGGTGTATTGGCGAGCCCTGAGCCCTGGGCTGCTGGTAGGCTTATGGACCAATGGGTACTCCACTACAGAGCGTGGAGACTTGGGTGAGGGCGGCTTAGGTTTGGTTGCGAGGGTCTCGTCGAGAGACCTTGGTAGGGTGAAAATTCGGACTTGAGTAGGCATCTTCGTTAGCTCGGCTAGGTGGCCCGTATCAACCGTGGAGAGGCGAGACGCGGGTGCTGATGTTCAGGCCGCGCAGAGCTGTGCGGTAGAAGTAATGGCAGTCGTGTAGACAGTAGGGTGGCATCCCACTTGAAATGGCTCGGGTAGCCAGTTGACTTAGAAGAATGAAAAGAAGGATGCTGTGAGACAAGAAAGGAAGGCAAGGCAGGTACCGGTCCTAGGCCGGGAAGGTCGGGGATATACAAGTAAAGCGCGAGGCGCAACGGGATGGACAAGCGCAGTAGATAGTAGCGAGCCATGGCCCCACGATGGCCGCAGGGGGCAGGGTGCGAGGGCAGATGAGCGCCCGCTGTTACCTCCCATGCGCTGCCATGTGGGACTGCCCACGACATCCGGGCTATGGGGAGAGACAGGACAGTGACATGTGGCTGGTTTAGGCTCAGAGGAACACAACGTGACAGACTGGAATGATTGGGCATGGGGCGGCGAGTGGGTTTGCGAAACTCCTCCGCAGGACCGAATTCTCAATATGGGTACATTTAAGGCCGTTTGATAATCTGCCGAGACGCCAGCAGATCGGGGATAAAAGAAAGAAACGAGACACGCGCGACGTACCCAAAAACCCCAAGGTCAACTGCACGAGACAGTGCTGCCGCTCGTCGGGACGTCTTGGCCGGGCCTAGACCTGGCGGGCGGGTTGTGTGCTGGTGAGTTCCAATGTTTGCCTCGTCTGTATATTTCTGATGGTAGGAAGCGAGGGCGTGAGTTTGACCGGCGTCGAGTGTAAAAAGGGGGGAGCTCCAATTGCCGCGCCCGTCGCTCGACTTGGCCCGCCCTCGCACGCTTTATGCCACCAGGGCCAGGTTCTTCTGCCCTGTGACACCGGTGCTGCCCGGTGCCCTCGGTAGCGATCACCTGGCTGCCGCCGTTCGCCGTCTCGCTGGCCTGACCAAGCGCCAGATCACCGCCAGCCACCTATCACCGAGGCTCAGGCTGATGGCACACTGCGCTGAAGCCTGCGTCACTGACCGGGGAAGAGGATGGGGTCGAGACGAGTGCTGGTCACTAGGAATGACGTTGCGGCGCCCCAACCCGTCTTGGCTGGCCCCACGATGCCAGGCAGCGGGGTACTCGAGGCTTGGGGAAGAAAACGGCGCGGGCTGGCTGCATACAGACGCTGGCTGTTAGCAGTCGCACGTCTTCCTCCGCTCGCAAGGATCGCGCAGGCGTAGAAACAAATCGCGCGCGGTGGTCAACCGGGCGTCCTTGTCGAGACCTTTGTGCTCGTACTCAGGTGGTGTTCGGACAAGAGGAAGCGCTGGGAAGGCTGTGGTTGGATGGCTTCTTGGAGACACGCGATCCCCGCAGCGACCAGGGACAGGATCAAGCAGGACTGCCGAAAGGATCCACCGTAAACCGGAGCTTTGCGGGGAGGGAATCCCCGGATTCTGCGCCAAGATGACCAGCTCCCGCAGGCTGGACTACCAGTCGGACGAACCTGGATCAAGCGATTTCAAATAAGACAAGAGGATAATAGTTGAAGTGTGACTTTTTGCCCAGATCCCCAAGATGACCCTTGAAGGAGAGGCTTCCGAGACAAAGGTGGGGTGCAGATGGCATCTGCACGCTTTAGGCGCGCCTGATCTGGCCACTTGCGTCAAGCGGTTACTGCCGCTTGGAGAGGGGGATTGGGGATGACGAAAGCATGTGAAGGCCCCCATCGTGGCTGCCGGCCGAACGGATCTGACACCTGCCCATGCAACATGCAGATAAATCTCCTCGACGTGAGGCCGTTCATCAAAGCTCATTGTGAGTTTCTAACATGCGCTTTCGAGTCTCGTCATATTTGGGTTCAAGCATCAAGCCTCAATGCTTGTTTATCTGCAACTATCTTTGAGCTAAAGCTTGTGTGCACAATTGTTACGTACAAACTGTAAATGAGCTTCAAGAGGCGCTTCGCCATTTCTCATGCCACCCACCTCCTTCACTTTGCGCACTTGGTTCATATCCATACAATGCTTAAGTGGGCACTTCGACTACGCATCGCTTCTTGATACCGAACCTTTGACATTGCAGTCTCTCCAAGGTCAAGGCATAATCCTCCTGTTGACCAGGGGTTAGTGGTGTTATCCTTACAGGTTGATTCCCTTCCTGTCCGTCATTTCCCGTCGCTCCCATTGGCCAGCCAGCAAGCTCATGGCTGTCAGGGCCACGGATCGACCAACTAGGCGGGGCCGCGGTTGTATCGTCCGCTGATCCGAGCCGGCCGCCAGCCGGACCGTTCATGTCACCCCATTCTTCTCGGAAAACTCGATAGTCACGATCCAGAGAGCTGGGGAGGCTGCGGCTCGTCCGTCCAGATATTTTGGACGGATGACAGCGTTGTCGAATAGAGAGTTTTCGCCAATCGCATAGGGCGCTTGTCTCCTTCAAAGTGGCTAGCCCTGTAACATCGGCCCACCTCGATGCGTGCTCGCCTCTCCGCCGAGAAAATGGCATGCCCGGGGAGTCTGGGTAGCATTTCAACAACTACTGCGCTTTCACTGTCGATAGCTGTGAAATGTGCTCATAAAAAATGCCACTCCACGGAACTAATTTCAAACCCCAGGCCTCGCGGATATGCCCGAAACAGCGGCGGCCGTGATCTCGTTACTGCTTCAGAAAGCCCGGGATGAACGTTGGAGCAGTTAGCGGCATTCCTTTCCAGGACTGCCTGGAGCCACGAGCAATGGCCTCGTCGACCGACACCCTCCTCAAGCCGGCACTCGTGGCCGTCTTCGGCATAAACCGACAGCACCATTTCCGAGTCTAGTAAGGGCTGGCATATATCCCTTCGGTTCAACACCATTCTATGTGTGATGATACTTTCCCCATTGTCGAAGAAAGGTATCCCACCCCCAACTACTGGATCACACGGCTCTCAGGCCTTTCCGGAGCTGTCGTATTTTCATTTGACATTTTGCGGCGTCATAAGGCGGTATTATAACTCAGCGACTTTCCCAGGACGAAGAGATGCCCATGCTGAAGTCGTGGCCATCGGCAACAACAAGCTTAAGGGCGTGTCGGTGCTCTTTCAGGGATTGAGAGTCAACTCAAGCTCACTCTAACAAATATTTCTAGTCTCACGACGTGAATTCACCCATAAAGGCCATCACCGTTGTCTAGCTAGTATTCTTCAACAACTCACTCCCAGTAACGGCTGTAGACAGAATTCCGTTTTACATGGCCGCCTCTCGATCAATAAGGGCCATAATCAAGTTAATCCAGGTACCAGGCCACGCAGCAGCGGATACCGTACTGACCCTGCGACGTTTGGATCAGTCTTGAAATGGGGAGACGACCCAAGAACCGACTTTTCTGGGTGCAATATATAGGTACATGCACGCTGCATCTTCGCTAGCTTGAAGTTGCGGACTGGCCGGTAACCAATCAGTGACTATGCCTTTTGCAAACTGCGAGCACCAAACTTAGCCTACCAACCTCAACTCAAGAAACTCTCAAGCATGTGATGCAGCACCTCAATGCCAACTATGAACCCTGGCCACACAACGACTACGACGCGAAAACATCGGGGGCCGCCTGGCTTCATAAAATGCCACTTCCACTGACCTCCAACTGCCGATAGAGAGTGGCGATATATGTACTTTGCCAAATGGGATGTTTGCTGCATTCGGTCGTCGGTAAGAGACGGAGGATCGAAAAGCGAACAATCAGATGAATGAGCCCCTCACCCCCTGTCTATCAGTTGACACCGTCCGGCGGGGGAAGAAGGCCAAGCAAAGTGACCCCAAAGAAACCGTCCCACACTTTGCACTTTGTCCCGCTCCATCAGAGCTTCCAAGCTTCTAAGTTTCCAACCACCACCGCCCCTCCCCCGCCTTGCATATCGAGGTAGGTGCGAGCCCCCATCTGACCTGCATCCCCGTTTGACGACCACAACAACGACAACAGCAACCGCCTCCCTCCTCAAACAACAAACCACCAAAACCATTCCATAACCTCCCCTCCGGCGTATCTCCTAATCCCTAACAATCCCAAACGATGTTCGAATCCTGGTACGCGCGGCACGACGAAAAGACCAAATTCTGGCTCGAATTCCAAGTCATCTCCGACGGTCTCTCCCCCACCTCCCCCACTCTCGCCCCCGCCGCCGGCACTGCACCCCTCAACACATTCACCTGCTTCACGCTCCTCCCGGCCGAGCTCCGCCTCAAGATCTGGGAAGAGCTCCTCCAGCCGCGCATCGTCCTCGCCGCCTGCCTCGACAGCCGCTTCATCGCGCGCAAGCGCACCCAGCTCGCCACGCGCCCCGCCCTGCCTCCCACACCAGTGCTGCTGCTTGTGTGCCGCGAGACGCGGACGCTCGCGCTCCGTCACTACGAGCTCGCGTTCGCATGGAAGCTTCCCCCGCGACTGGCGTCACCCGAGGCAGGGGCAGTCCCGACCCGTGGCGACGCCCGCGTGTGGTTTAACTTCCGACTGGATGCGCTGCTGCTGCTCGGGGAGCTGGAGCCGTTCGACCAGTACGGGTTCAACTCGCCGATGGTGTACTTCCTTCGGCGGGACGACTGTCGGCGGGTGCGGCATGTGGCGTGCGCGTATGAGGAGCTGCACCTGGGAGTGTACGAGTCGGAGCACATCTTTGGGAGTCTCTTCCACGTGGTTGATCGGTTCCCGGGGGCGGAGCGGTTGCTGGTCACGAGTACGCCGCGCGATGCGGAGGTGCGACATCTGGTGCTTCCGGCGGCGGATAATGTTATCCAGAAGCTGTGGCTTGCGTGGGTCAATGGGACGTCGGTGGTTACGTCATCGTTGGCGAGCAAGCAGATTCTCATGATACGGGAGGATGACTTGGCATCGTTCATTGCCCATCACAGCTAGCGACATGCCAGAAAGGGGTGGGAGTGTGAGCAGAAGTGTGATTGTATGTGCAAGTGTGCGTGTGTGGAACTTGAAAAGGAGGTTTGGAGTCAACCGTCCAGACTGTCAAGATCGCCTGGTCATTACGGAATACCATTTACAAGGCATCAATCGGTTTGATGTCTCCCTCGTGCCTGTCAGCTCCCAGCTGCAAGGCAAGTTGTGTGAGTGTTCATCCCTGCTCGTTTGTCACAGACCTCCTCTTCTCCTGAATAAAAAGGGTAGAAACATTAATGCCATAACTTTCTCTGCAGATTTACGCAAGGAAATACTCAGCACAAAAAAATTGAAACAGCCCGACGGAGATATCGGACTAGCATCCGCGAAGGCCATCGCCTAAATGTTTTGCCCCTCTCCTTCTGCATTGCGCGCTCCTCGCTCGCTTCATCAGACTTTGTTGTACAGTATTTTGCCTGCAAGCCCTCTCCAGTGTGATCACCACGCGGCAAGCATTGTGTGCAATGCCAATTGCCGAGGTGGCGCCATTCCGCGGGCCGGGCCGTCGTCGATCAAGAGGATCGATCCACTCCGGCAGGGATGACAGGGATTTCTTGGTTTTTTTTTTTCCCCTTCCGGTTCTGTTGTGCTCCCCAAAACACGCCCCTCTTCTTGCTCTTATCTTCACATCGTCGGGCGCTTATCAGGAGGGATGCCCTCACCTCCTAATAGTCTGGCGCCGGGGGATTAGGAGTGGGAGGGGTGGGTCGTGGTTTCGGGTTTGGCTTTGCGTCTCCAGCGAGCATGCGGCTCGACATGGTTGGTGTCGTCATCCTAAGGGTAGGTAAGCTACTGGTCAACGGGCCTTAGCCTTGTACCCCTGCCGTACGACCTACTTACTTTGGGAGCGGAGGCTGACTGAGACTGGGTGTCTGAAGGCGGCAAAGGCGCCGAGGATCTGGGTTCCTAGGTCGGCCTAGGTCTGGGTCTGGGTGCGAGATCTGGTGATAGGATGGCGTCCGTCAACAACCTGGTCAAGAACGTGAACAGTACTGGCTAGCTCAAGGGAGAGCAGAAACCTGGGCCGGAACCACCTGGCCAGCGGCCGCTCTTTAAAAGACAAACGCTCGCATGCCCCCACTCGTTGGCCGGCCTGCCGAGGGGCCTGAGCAAACATGGCCGCCTGGGAGGATACGAGGGATAACTCGTTTTCCCAGCTGACAGGTTTGTCCGTTGAGCACCACTGCCCTGCCCCTATGGGAGAGCTTGCCGAGCGGGCTGCACGTGGCATGTACTCCCCTTCTGGCCGTTTGATCGCCGGTGTTGTGGGTGGGCAGGCATCCGAAGGATGTGCATCGTCTGAGAGGCTAGTTACCCGTTCTGGGCACATTGTGAATGGGGGGATATATGAGGCCGCAACGCACGGGTAAACCACATTCATGATGATTGCGGAACCTCCGTTGGGCACTCACTCATCCTTGGACGTTGACAGACGCCTTGATCAGCTTGACAGGGGTAGGCACCCTGCGTTCTTGCTCAGGTGACAGACTGCGGGAGGGCAGCGGAGGTTGAGGAGGGGAGGGGGCTATATTACCTATTAAAGGCAGGATTAAGCCCACCTGTAAGGCCACACCTGGCGCTTTGTCCCTATGTCACCGAGAATGCACGGTGCTGCATCCACAGCGAGGTGCATCCGCCGGCGCTGCGCCTGCGTTTTCCGCCCTGCTACGCTGCTGCCGTCGGGTCTGCGCCAAGCTCTGAAAGGACAGCAGCGTGGCAGCCTGCGATTTCCTGTGCATCGTCATCGCTCCGACGTTGGAGGTGCTACTCGGCCCCGGGGAAAAGAGGGCTGGGCGAGGAGTTTGGTACGGGTGAACTCCTGGTCAGGCATGGTCCCGACATGCTCCCGGGCCGCCCGTGTCCACTAGTTTGCCTGGTTCTGGTTGTCGTTTTCTCGAGAGCCGGTATACCCCCACCCAGCAAGGTCCTTGGCCTCCATCGCGTACCGCGCGTTGACTTGTGTCAGTCCGGCCGGCCTGACCACTTGGGCGGACGGGGCATGGGTTCCGGGAAGGCAACGCACCGCGCCGCTGTGATATGTAGGAAAAGGAGGGATGGCAGGTAGGGATGCGGGAGCCACTCAACCCACGCCGGCGGCCACCACGACCTTGTGCTGAAACCACCAACCACCGGAGTAGAGCCACAAACCTAGCCTCGTCCGCCCGTCAGACGTCGACCGGTCGCCATGTTTCTCCCTCACTTGCGTCTCTCCACGCATGAGCGTGTCTGCGGTGTCTGACACGCGGCCAACCAGAGGATAGGCTCGCCCTGTGCTCATATTCCTCCCCTCACTCTCCTCGCTCACCGAGCCATCCTCTGCTCACAGTCACTCGGCCGCGGACGCAGAGGTAGGATCCGCCCTTGTCTCCGTCACTCCATGACTCGGGACCCTGAAGTGGACCTCCAGCTCCTCCTGTATAGCCTGCGTCAAGGAATGAAGCCCTTCGGTACCGCTCGAGGCGTGCCTCCAAACGCGATGGTACCGGGTGGGCATTGTTTCATAGTCTGTCCGTGGGAGCCACGTGCGGACGCGGGAGCATGGCAGCGCGCGGCATTGGCAGCAGAAGAAAAAGGGTGGATAGATAGAAGAGCGACGAAGAAAAAGGGGACTAGGGCGTCGATCCCCTCCCTGCAGTGATAATGGGTAGTGAGTGAGCTGCGACTAGCGGCAGCTCGGGACGTCAATTGTCGATTTCATGACCACCTTCCAAAAACTGGTCGACGTCGCGATCACAGCGAGCGTCTTTGGTGTCTTTTGATCCGGCTCTCTCTGCCGATTGACTCACTTCCGGGGGACGGGACAGAATCGCAGGCCTGCCGTCTCTTCTTGGAAACGAGGAGGATTGGTTCCGGTCCCTTGCTTGAACGGGGGCGACTGGTCAGAATTTCTTTCGTCTCTGATTTTCGCGTGAACTTTTTTTTCTTTCCTCGAGGCCGGCCCAGTATCTGACGAGAGGTCAAAGCTCAAGCATCGGGCGCTCTTGCGTCCAAAGTTCCAGTGGGCTGCAGCGGGCGCGCGCCCGCCGATTAGCTCGATTGGCAGCGGCGATTGGCGCCAGCGACCAGGGTTACAGGGCAGGCCGGGCTGGAAAACAACAGGAATGGGCCAAAGCGCGTTTCTAGAAGGCTTCCTGCTGCGGCTTCGTCTCAAGATCCCGATCCGTAACCACGCACCGGGCCCCGGCCCAACCTCCCACAGCTTGATTGCAACGCTACGACGCTGCGACGATGCGACGTTGCGCCCGGGCACAAACAGACGTAGACGACATTCGCGCGCTCTCCCATCTCGGTCTGAGACATTGTCGAGAATGGCGGAATGCTGGCGCGGACGTGGATATGCATGACAAGACCATGACAAGGCCAGCCCTTGCAGCGTCGCCGCACACCCGTCCCACACAACCCGCCATCGTCCATCCATCTCATCATCCAGCGCGCCGTGTGGATGCTGCTTTCTGTCGCATCCGCCTGTCGTCGGATGTGTTGCGTTTCGGTACTCGCATGTACCTATGGCGTGCAGCCGCGGTTTTGCGGCAACAACCAGCGCTATCCAGCACGCCCGACGTTGCGCTGTCGTCTGCAACGATCCAGGTACAAGTACCTCGTCATGACCCGCTCTCTTCTGCCGAGCGTCCGATCCCCGGGAAGCCGAAGGCGCGGCGCCCCTTTGATTACGGGATGATGGGAGTGAGCAAGAAAACCTGGGGCCTCCATCAGACAAAACCCCTCAACCCCGCTGTCCACTTCTCGCTGCGGACCAACGGGTGGGCTCTACCACCGTAGGCGAGCAGCCAGCAAACTTCCATACATTCCAGTAACGCTGGATACCACCGGATTTGTGCTGCCGTGGGGTGGAGTGGACACAAACTGCCGGGGGAACGTCGAAGCGAACAGAAAAGCAAGATACTCGCGGAACAGTGGACAAGAGAGGCCCAATGCGTTCTGGTGCTCCACTGTCACAAGTGATCAAGTGATCCGTACTAGTTGGCCGCGGGTGCTAGCCGAGGAGCTTCATTATGGTGAGGAAGTGCTTAAAACTGACATTCTACGCTCAACCCGCATCAGAGGTACTCGAGAAAGTCTGAACCATACTGGCTCGGTCACCTGAATCGCAAGGCTGCTAACTCTTCTACCAAGAGATCATACTCCCACATAATTAGAACAATGGCACCAATCAAGCCTCACTGGGCTCAGCCGTCCCATCCGAACATCCAAGATGTCATAATCAATGAGGCCGAGTTCACCACCAAGAGCCTCTCCAAGGTGTCCCTCCCGCCATGGGCTGTGTTTGCCAAGTTGCAGTTCCCTCCGTGTACCCTAGCGGCAGAGCCAACGTACGCAACTGTCCAGTTTGGCCGTGACAAGCACCTGGACTTGAACAGCGACTTGCTCTACATTAACCACTCGTGCGAGCCGTCTCTCGTGGGTTGCTTGGCCCCGCTTGACAGAACAATGGGCATTCGTTAACAAATATGCCGGCTTGCAGTACTTCGATATGACGGCCATGACCGTCACCGCCGGGCCCAACGGTGTCCAGGTCGGCGAGGAACTGACAGTCTGTTATAACATATACTCATATAGTACTGGCCCGAACTGACGGTCTCCGCAGTTCTTCTACCCGTCCACTGAGTGGTACATGGCTCAGCCGTTTGATTGCCTCTGCGGCAAGGAAACTTGCCGCGGCCGCATCAGTGGAGCTCGTGATATGACGAGCAAGCAACTCGGCAACGCGCATCTCAATGTGCATATCCGCCAGCTTCTCGCCGAGAAGTATGCTGCTGGGACAGACGTTACTGTCCCTGACAGCAACGGCGTGGCACAGAAGAATGGCTACTTGGCCCTCAACGGCGAAAAGGCATCTGGAAATGATGCCGTTGCTGGCTGGGAGGACAAAGATGATGCTGTCTACCTCAACCAGGAAGTAGTCGAGCAAATTGTCCGCGAGCTGCAAGAGGCTACTCAGCGGGCCGAAAAGGCCTCCGCCGCTGCGTGCCGTGTGTTGAAGGCCCTGCAGCGCCACGGCGCAGCTGAGCTCAACACCGGCAAGCAGACCAACGGATCATCGCCTGCTAACGGCTGCGGCGCTGACTTCGCTCATCTTGGAGTCGCCGACGCCCTCAACGGCCTGGTTGCTGGCGGACTGCGACGCGGCCCGACATCACGCGAATTGAGCGGCGAGATGGGTGGAGATACGTCAGTCTTTTGATACATTACCGTTAGTGTAGAGATACACCAACGGTAGAAGAGTGGGGGGTGCCTGTATTCCCCCGTTCCAAGCAAGCTAGTTCCTTATCTTAACGCTGGTACTTTGTACTCATGCCTTGGCCAAGACTCCAAAGGGCAAAGCCCTTGAGCCCATATGTGTATACTCGGTGCCTATGTTGTCCCTCCAATTCGGCCACCTCGCCCTTTATTTAAAAAGGAGTCCCCTTATGAAAACAATACCCCATACCATCCGGGTCACCTCTCCTTCCGCGAAAATGCCGGACAGGGACTCTCATTGTTCCCTTTCATCCCGCCCAGGAGCCAATCCGTGAGGCCCACAACCTTAGCTCCTAACCCCTTCTCCCACTGCCCACCCTCCTGGACATGCTCGATCGTATGGCTGAGAATCCGCCCCTCTTCGTCAAAATCGAAGAAAAATAACCCCGTAAACTCTTTCCCCTTGTCGACCGGCAGCGCATCTCCAACCGGCGCGCGGTATTCCCCCCCTGCTTCCCCTGAGCTACTAACTCCCTCCTTTGCCGAACCCCCGTTCCCATTCAGAAATGCCCACAGCCCCCCTTTCTTCCCCTTGCTGCCAACTGTACGCCACCGCACTACGAGCTGCTCGCCGCACGCGCCGGCGGGGCGTTTCCGTAATGGCTGCGCTACCATGCGCTCGGAGAGGATCTCGAGACGGACGTTACCGAAGATGGGGACGCGGTTCCATGCTATCGGGGAGGACCATAGCGCGGCGATGTAGGCTACGCGACCGCTTACGGCGGGGAGGTGCGGGTGGGTTGAGGGGAAGAGATGGAGTGTTATGTTCGGGGAGAGGACTTCTTGCGGAAGGGGTGACTGGAGGAGGGTGGGGAGGCGTTCTTGGAGGATGCGGAGGGCTGGAGAAGGGTGTTAGTTAGTGTGGTTATGGGAAGTAAGGGAGGGACGGAGAAGGGGTGGGTTGGGGGAAAGGCGTACTTTTTCCGAGCTTCACTTTGCGATCGTCGGGTGGCTTGTCAGGAGATGTGCCCAGTGGTTTGGAGATGTCTCTGGATTGGCGTGGGAAGCTGGTGTTGAACCATACTGTAGAGACATTGGGCTGGCTAGAGGGGTTTCGGAGGAGGTGTGTCGTCGGGGAGGCGTGCGGCTGTGTCGAGAGGAGCGATGGTGTTGTTGTCGATGGTATCCTCGTGGCTTCTGGGAACGGTCGCGAGATCCATGATGGCGGCGGCTGTCTTGCGGCAATGGCGGGTATCGCCTGGGGGGCCCACAGGATCTTTGTTTGCTTGAACATGTCTCGGGCGCAGCTTTATGGTAGTTTTGCCGGTTGCGGCGGCTGCCTGGTTGGCAGATATCACGTTCTTCAGCTTTTTTTTTTCTCTTTGCGCCAGTGAGGTTTGGTGCTGAAAATGATGTCAGTGACAAAGCACCCAGTGTCTCAATGGAGGGGCCGTTAGCCGAGCGGCACTCAGGGGAGGGACAAGGGGTGCTGGCCAAATGGGACCTCATCCGCTTTTCACTTCATTTGTACAGCCTGTAAGGTATGAATTTACAGATGGCGCGAGATTGATATCTGCAACCTTCCACGTACAGTGGTGCATCTGGAAATAAATTCTGGGTCTGTGTGGGTTTGCACACAGTTACCTCTCAGAAGCGTGGAGAAGAGGTGAGCAAAGCGGCAGCCACCAAGGTACATGGATCGCAAGTTGCTAATCGGCATATCAGAGCACACAAGACTCTTATTGGGAGAGCCCGCTTCGCTCTCGGGTCTATTGTCATGGGGCAGGTACCCCCACGATCGCTGGCAAGATTGAAGGACGGGATCCGTCGGGCGAGCGTGACGACAGCTTCGCAGTCATGTGGCTTGTGATGCCAGGCGTCTCAGCAATGTGCAGGTGGCAGGGGCTGGATAAGCGGCCTGCTCAAGTGGTCGCCTGCTCTTTGTGACTGACAACAATGCCTCGTCCATAATCGCTGCAATTCGCCATCGATGTGCGTGGAAGGCGACTGGGGGAAGGAAACGCCATCGGGTGCGAGATATGCGAGATAGAACCTACGTAGCTGCGAGGGAAAAGGAGTTTCGAAACATTCGAACTGTTCGCTGAAACGGCATTGGAAAAGCCAAGAGCTGAGCGAAACTCAGCTGCCTCAGTAGCGTCACGTGAACCGACTGATAGGCAATACCCAGATCCCGCAGTGAAGCAAGCCCCTGCTTTTGTACCTCCAATCAGACAGACCCACTCGCTGTTCTTACGCCCTGACGCAGCCTGTCTTCCAACTCCAAAGCGTCGACCTGCTGCCTTCCACATCATCACAGCACCCGCTTTTAAACCTGCTCCCGCCATCGCTCGCAGAACAACCACGTCCTCCATTTCTTCACCTGTATCCACAGTACTGCCGATACGCCTTCAATATCGCCACAATGAATCCCGAGTAGTGAGTGTTGGCCCGCTGTCCTGCGAACCCGCTGCCAGCCGCCTTTTGTCGCTTTCGCTGACCGATCGTCCTCCAGGGTTCCCTCCCCGGCCTTTGCTACCAGCTCCCCCCGATATTCGAGCTGCTATCCTCCCCCGAGCTCCCCACTGACGATGTCGTAGATACGACTACCTCTTCAAGCTCCTCCTCATCGGTGATTCCGGTGTCGGAAAGTCTTGCCTCCTCTTGCGATTCGCCGACGATACCTACACCGAGTCCTATATCTCCACCATCGGCGTCGACTTCGTACGTTCCCCCGATCGGAAACAAATCGTCTCAACCTCTCGACGCAGGTGCTAACGCAGGACAGAAAATCCGGACGATCGAGCTCGATGGCAAGACAGTGAAGCTTCAAATTGTGAGCCGCTCCGATATCCCCCGAGGGTCGATGGACAACCGAGTGCAGCCTGCTAACCCGAATACGTGGTACAGTGGGATACCGCCGGTCAAGAACGCTTCCGCACAATCACCTCATCTTATTACCGCGGTGCCCATGGCATCTGCGTCGTCTACGATGTCACGGATATGGACAGCTTCAACAACGTCAAGCAATGGCTGCAGGAGATCGACCGTTATGCCACTGAGGGTGTCAACAAGCTGCTTGTAGGAAACAAGAGCGATATGTCCGACAAGAAGGTCGTTGAGTACACAGTGGCAAAGGTAAGAAACTCCACTAATCTAGGCCCGTTGTCACATGTCCGGCCACGGCGGCGTTTCATTCTAGGCTGCCGGGGTCAAGGTCAACTCTGCTGGGATAATGCTGACTCACCTGGCCGTACAGGAATTTGCCGACAGCCTCGGAATCCCCTTCCTTGAGACATCAGCCAAGAACGCAAGCAACGTTGAGCAGGCCTTCCTGACGATGGCGCGTCAAATCAAGGAGCGTATGGGCAGCAGCATCGCCACGAACAATACGAAAGCGAATGTCAACGTCTCTCCCGGCCAGGGTGTCTCCAGCAACCAGTCCGGTGGATGCTGCTAAGCGTTGGACGACATCTGATATGCTCTTGGTGTTAGGGGTTCTGCATCGGACGGTTCTGACATGGCGTGTTGGATGCTGGGGTCGTGTACTGGGCTCTTCTGGGTTGCCGCGGAAAGGACTTGATATTGGCCCGAGCTGCTGTTTGTCGCTTTCAGGGAGGCCGTTGGATCGAATCCCGACAAGCAGGTCTCCGTTCCACCCAGGGCAATGGTTCATGACGGGGTGTGGGTATTAGACTGGCCGATCCTTGGGAGTGGCAAACATATGGAGCTCGGCCTTGCTGACACTGAACACGGTTGGCCACGTACTTGGCGCGCATGAGGGGACAGGCAGGGGCGGTTGGGTTTATCACTTCAGCTTTGTGTGTGTGTATTTCGATCTTGGGCATAACTGAGGACGCGGCGGGACCACACAGCTGCTTTCTGTCTCCTGTTTTACTGATTTTATTGTCTTTGGAGCTTTTTGTGCTTGTTTGTTCTTAGCAAGAGGCAATTCCGTTGTTTCTGTCTCTTGGAGAGGCTTTTCCTGATCATGGAAACTAATTATGGGAGAATCATTTCCTCTGATTGCTTTTGGCTGGACATATGACGTGGTATGGATACCTGGTACCGATGGGAGCCTACTTGGAGATGAGCAGCACAGCATGGATGATGACATGGCAACCTGGTTTCTGCGAGCCTAGATTTAGAATAGGAATGACGAAGTACGCTCCAATGCATCTCCAATGAGATAAATCCAAGTGACGAATAGATGCTGCAGCCAGAGGTAGTTCTGCATATGCTCACCTCGAGTCCTGCTGCTTCAACGGAAATCATGACAAGTAAATACAGTACTCCATACAAGGTGACGACAGGGTCATGCACAAATAGCGACAAGAATGGAAGTGTTTTTCGTCCCAAGTCCTAGAACACGTCCAGTGAGCTAGCGACATTAGCTTGCCAGCACGGGATGGTTCTCGAGGTCACGATACAGACTGCGCTCTCACATGGCAATATCAAGGCTTCATTTATTGGCAGAAACTGAGATACACCATCTCCGCATAGCTATACATCCGAGTTTGGATGAACTTCTGCTCCCGGCAAACACCTTCAAAATCTCATCAGAACAGACGTATGCGACCTTATCAGACTAAGCATCCTAATTGATTGTTTTCTCGGTTAAGGCAGGCGTCTAGTCCTTTTCTGAGTTCCTTGGCGGGGCGAGGCTCGCGCTGCTGATGCAAATATGGTAGATACTCTCGGGTGTGGCGTTTAGATTAGGTTGCGTTGAGTTGAGAAGAGGGAGGCGTGAAATATATGTTGAACTTGATGGATGCGTGTATTTCGCTGAGGTTTCAAATTAGAATCCTGGATTAAAATTCTGGATTAAATTATGTTGTCGCTGAGGTTGCCAGCTCCCAAACCTTTCTTCTGAATGATGGAAGGTTTACTTGTACCGAGCCAGGGCCACGGTGGCGCTAAGTCGGAGCCGGTGAGAATTTAACTCCAGTCTTCATTCGTTCATCACGTTGTTGATCTGCTATCTATATAGTCGAGATGTCTGTGGAATCCATTGCACCCTCAGTTCATAACTGGCATAAGCGAATGGCACCTGATATGGCATATCCAAAACGTCTCTTCCTGTCCATCCCTCGTTTGTCCTGCTCGAATTCACCCCTTTTCGTGTCGAGATGTATAGTTAAGGGAATGTGACAATAAAAACCCCCAAAACGAAGACCTTCAACGCCGTATTATGCATTTCCTTGTCTCAAAATCACAGACGCAACCATTCCGATTTCAAAAGCCGTTCACTGTAACTCGTGCCGCGGCGCTCGTCTCGGAGCCTCCATTTCAACTGGCATACTAGGCTGTCCGTACCCTGGTTGAGGGAAGCTTTGCTGGTGGTGGGGCGGACTGACGGCTTGTGACCCATACGCACCGGGTGGGTAGTAACTCCCTGAACCTCCGGACCCAGGAGGAGGCGAGAACTGCTGGTAACTTGCCCCCAGTGGAGGAGTGGGTGATCCATATGTCGGTGGGTTGCTGTAGTTTGACATCACGGACTGATGGCCTGGCTTGCCGGCGCCGGGCGGTCCTGGCGAGAGGTTGTTTTGGGTTGTCTCGGACCCTGGTGGATGAAGTGGGACGGGTTCGAACTTGGTCTTCTTCTTCTGACGCATGAGGAAAAATATGCCGAGACCGATGAGCCCGAGCACGGCAACCCCGCCGACGACGCCGCCTACGATTGCCCCGACCGGAGTAGAAGAGCTGCTCGAGCCAGACGTGTTCGAGCCCGTGGGTGAGAAGATGGCCGTAACGGTGGTGGTTTCGCGTCGAGTGGGCGCTACTTCATCGGTGAGGACTGTTTGGGCGAGGGTACGCCCAGTCTGGCCCGAGAATGTCGTATCAGCGGACTGGGCGGTAGAGACCCTAACAGAGTTGCAAAAGTAGTCGGTAGCCCCGTTGGCGAAAGCGATTGTGTTGCAAAAGCGAAACGCCGTCCCGGTGCTGTCACGGTTAGCTCTGATTGAGACTGGACTGGAGCACGAGGGGCTTACCATTTCTCGGTCAAAGTATCGGTTGAACACTGGGCGTCGCAAACACTTGACGAGTACATCTGGTCATAATCGAGACATGCCACACGGAATCCACAGTCTACGCTGCCGCAGCAGCCAGCGGCGCCGGTGCCCGAGGCCGTGATGAAGACGCAGAGCGCTGTCTTCTCCGCACACGTATAGGCGGCACCGCTCTGCGCGCTGACATAGCCGCAGGTGTTGTCTGGAGCCACCAGAACTGTCTGGCCTTTACCGTTCTGGCGTTTGAAGTATTCATGGAGAGCTGGAGGCGCGGTGGGTGCTGGGCTCCAGGCATCCTGATGAATCGCAATTGTGTCCGTTGCTCGAGGCTCCGAGTGGACCAAAGCCCGCACAGCAACGGCCGCCGAAAGAACGACACCGCAAAGAAGCGATCGCGCCATGGCTCGATCGCCGACGATGATCACGGCGCCAAGTACTCGGACTTGGGCGTTTGTTTGAGGTGTAGAGTGTTCAGGAAAACACTGAAGAGAGGCGGATTGTATGCGAGATCAATTGGAGGCCGAAGTTAAGACTGTCGCGGACTTCGCGACATCTCGGCTGACGTTGGCAGCGCTCGTGTTGCGGCTTGGGCGGCTGGGCCGGCGGGCTAGCCCATTGAGGCCGACTTGCCCGCCGTGGCTTGCACCGCCGCACTGGACCAACACATCGTTGATGTGCGTGGCATTGGCTGATCGAGGCTGAAATCGGACATCGTTGCGAAGGGTGATGGGCTGGGATTGGTCCGCGTCTTGCGTAATCCTTATGTAGGTAGGTAATCCGTTGGTTGGTATGCATGGGCGCTTCTTTGCCGACCGGGCTTGGACTCATGGCGGTTCACCATATCTTCATGACAATAAATTTGACAAGATATGTATGAAATATACTCATCTTGCTTATCGGTTTCGATATCGTTCTCGATGTTCTGGAAAAATGCCATTCATGTGCCATGGCTCGTGCCGCGCTGCTGTAGCCGCCAAGTACCTTTAGGGGCAAGCCGCCTAAGGATATTGAAAGGAGAAACATAAACAGCCAGAAACCGCAGATACCTAAGCCGTAGTTATGAACTATGAAGGCATCAGGAGAGGGAGGCTCTATTGTGTTTTTTGCGCTATGCCTCGAGAAGCTGCTTCGGATGAAAGACGTTCGTCCAGGTTCTCCGGATCGCCGGACTTAGGGTTAAGCGAGCAGGGGGTCTGCGCTCCGTGCACACATAAACCCTGTCGCTTTGGTGGAGGCTGTTGACGCTACGAAACCTTGAACTGAGCATAATTCTACCTCCAAGGACTGGGGTGCATCGCATCCAGCAACCTTATCCACGAAGCAAAAGCAGAAGGCAAATGGTCGCCCCATTCCCAGATGCGTCTCCATGACAGATCTTCTCCGCGTTCTGCCGCACTTCCCCGTCGGCCAGTACGCGAGCTTGATCCCGGTTCTGGAGAGGCACGCAATCACCACGAGTGACCTGCTCACCCTTGACTCGGCCGACATTGGGAAGCGCACCCAGCTTCCAATTATTAACATCAGGCATCTTTGCAACGCGGTTGCCGCCGCTCTCCACGCAGACCTTGGCGTCGCCCCCCCCAAACCCGAACAACGTAATGGCCAGGACCCGCGGGCGCAACCCCCTCCCGCCCCTCCCGCCGGCAGCAAGCTGAGGCAAACGGCAGCCTCACTCGCATCGCAATGGCGGACGATCAGCACTCTAGACGCCAACTTTGACCACGCCCTCGGCGGCGGCATTCCTACCGGTTATGTGACCGAGATTACGGGCGAGTCTGGTGTCGGCAAGACGCAGTTCTTACTTACCCTACTCCTCGCCGTGCAACTCCCTCCTCCTCATGGCCTGGGCAAGTCAGCCCTGTACATCAGCACCGAAGCGCCTTTGTCGACCCGCCGTCTGGCCCAGATTATGAATTCCAATCCAACACTCAAGGCACTAGATGCTGACTCCCGGCCTTCCTTGGATAACATCATGAGCCAAGCTACGCCAGACCTTGAGAGCCAGGACCATATCCTTACGTTTCAGGTGCCGATAGCTGTGGAGCGCCGTAATGTAGGGTTGATCATCGTGGACAGCGTGGCAGCCAACTTCCGTGCTGAATTTGAGCGCCAGGCCGGCCAGGCCCGGTCGTCCAGCATGGGTGCGCGAGGTGCCGAGCTCGTCCGGCTTGGCATGCAGCTCCGCGATCTTGCCTCGAAGTACAACCTTGCCGTCGTAGTCGCAAACCAGGTTGCCGACCGCTTTAATGGAAGCGGTGCGGGCCTTGGGTTTAAGACACCCATCGCCGCCCCCTCCTCCAGCATCCAGCAATCCAGCCCTTTAGCGCAGCGCAGCAAGATGGCCGCTCCGCCCAGCATCAGGGATAAGAACCCTTCGCTTGCCGTCCCGGCGGAACCAACATCTTCCCTGGCCAAACTGCTTCCTCAGTCGTCCGGCAACAATCCCGACCACAATTCTTCTATGAAGCCCCCGCCTCCCCCTACCTTACCTTCTCAGGACCCTTCGTCAACGCTCGGCCCGGCCGCCCTCCTCTTCGATCATCAGCAACGTTGGTTCACGGGCTGGGGCGATGATCCATATGCTGAGTCTGGCCTGAAGACCCCGTCCCTGGGGCTTGTCTGGTCCACGCAGATATCGGCCCGTATCGCTCTCTTCAAACGACCTATCTATCATACCGAAGAGATACGATATGCTCTGGATGACGAGGGCGAGCGGTATGAAGAACAGGGCACGCCAGCGACAAAGAGTTGGAGGAGGTGGATGAAAGTTGTATTTGCGCCGCATGCCGCATCATCGGCACTGGATTTGGACGGGGGAGAGGAAGGGCCCGTAGAATATGAGATTACGATGGGTGGAGTGAGGGCGATTGGCAGTGTGTGAGCGGACAGCTCTAGAAAGTATTTTAAGGGATACCAACTATTGGAAATAGTCTATGGGGTGGTTGGCGGCAAGCAATGGGGAGAATCTTTTGGTAAAAGCTTAGGGGCAAGATAACTCTGCAGGCCATGATTTACACAGAAAACAAAATTACCAAATCAACAGAAAATTATCAAGACAGGATGCGGCTCCAAGCTCGTGTCTGATGTTGACCTTGGAACACACTGCTTAAATGCATACCAATCCCCACATAACTCCATCCTTACAACAAATCCAACCAATAGAAATTTCAGGCGCCATTTCCCAAACACAACCTCACCTCAACTCCCCGTTACAGACTCGCTCACCAAACATATCATCTCACAATATCACTTTCGCACATCTACACACACAATTCACATTTCTAACATCCTAATTTCCAGCCAATCCAATAAAACTCACAATGGTAGACACAGACCCCGTTGACGCATTAATCAACACCGAAGACGGCCTCCGCTACTGAGAGGGCATACAAGCAGACGACAACGGCATGCTCGGCAGGTTTGCATACATTTCGAAGGTCGACCTGCAGGCGTCACGGGATTTTTTGGCGAAGTTGGGAATTGGGAGGAAGAAGGGGCTCAGGACTGTGGAGAGTGCGCTTGAGGGGGGGCGGGGTGAGTTCCTTTCTTTCTTTTTTGTGGTGGTTGTTGTTGTTTTGGGAAGGAGGGAGGCAGGAGGGAGGCAGCAGGAGGGGAGGAGAGGGGGCTTGGATGGGGTTTGATGGGGCGTTTGCTGTTTGGCTGGGTTGGGATGGAGCTGGGGTGAAGTTTATGTTGGCTGGCTGGAGAGGGGAGGGGTGAGAGGGGTGAGAGAGGAGAGATGGGATGAGCATCAGGGCGGCAAAGACGGGATGGATGATCAGGACGATGGGAAAAAAAGAAACAAGAAAAAAAGAACACAAAACTGACTCCTCCCAGAATTGGCCGCATAACCCAAGGTCTCCTCTGCGAAATCGCCACAGAAATCGACATTGTCGAGCCCATCGCCAAACTCACGGCCGAGCTGGTTTGCAAGCCAGGCATGCGCCATTTCCAACTGTGGCCTAGAGGCGTGGTGCCCCAAGGAGGGCACGACCTACGATCTCGTCTGGACGCAGTGGTGCGTCGGACATCTGACTGACAGCCAGCTGGTCAAGTACCTGGCACGATGTCGCGACGCGCTCGCGCCCGAGGGGTTGATTGTCATCAAGGAGAATATGAGCACTAGCGGGGCGGATGCATTTGACGAGGAGGATAGTAGTGTTACGAGGTTTGTTGTTTGCCTACTGCTACTACGTGCTGCTTATGGAGTGAGGGTGTGGCTGACATTTGGAAACAGGGAGGATTCAAAGTTCCAGAGCTTGTTCGATCAGGCGGGCCTGCGGATCGTGAAGATGGAGCTGCAGAGGGGGTTTCCGATGACCAAGGCGGTAAATTTGCTTCCGGTAAAGACGTCTGCGCTGAGGCCGAAGAGTCAGAATGCGTAAATGGGAACCTTTTCGAGGCGAGATGTCAAGCAAGGTATGCTGTGTGAGGCGTTGCAGTGTTGCGTTGTGTTGCTGATATGTCGATCCTCATTTATCCTAGTTGGGCATCCCATCGCTTCTCGTCTCTCCTGTTTATGAGTCCAGCAGTAGTCAAGAACAAACAACGAGGAGGAAGGATATGCTGCGACCCCATACCCCTGGAAGCCACCCCCCCTTTCCATCCATGGCATCAAACCCAGTCACCTCTCAACCACCAAAGCATATCCGAGACCTTACCTCTCCCGGCCCGTCTAAAGTATAATGGGAGTCTTCCTGATTGGACATGACCAAAGCCCGTGCATGATGGCACTCCACGCCCTCTACTGAAAGAACCCGAATACTGCACAAACCCACGGCCTAGACTTACACACTGGTAGACCTCACACCAAGAGCATATGGTGTTTCTGGCTGGTGAACTGGGCATGCATTTGCGTATGAGTCTAGGTCCCTCTGCTTTTCCTCCGCTGTGATTGTCACCGCTTATATGTGTCGAGGCCTTGATCTCGGAACTGAACTACTAAGAGCAGGCCGTTGGTTTGGCTAGCGGCGTGGGATCTCACCTGAATTGGTGCTACCAGATGTCAACTGGTGTCATGGCATGTTATGGACCTACTATACCAAGAGAGCGCTGCCCCAAACACTGCAGTATACCAGTCCCAACCTTTAGCAAGATGCAGCGCCCCGGAAGTGGAAATGATAATATTGCACATTCCATTCTGCAATGGCCCTCATTGCCTGATCCCCCTTGTACCACATATATGTGCGGCTATGTAAGTGGCGGATCCAGACGCAGTGCTGCGCGCGCGTCTCATACAAAAACCAAGCAACCACTCACGAAGCTCACTTATGCAACTGGGGGTTGGCTGGACGGATATTACACCGTGAGAAATTAGTGGATGGTTGCTGTTGCGCTTGTGCCTGCGTCTTGGGCATGTCTTCCCCTGAAGACAAATACACGATGATACCAAATCTACCTATTCTATATGTACAAGAAACTACATAAAAACCGCCACAGCTCCTTCTCATGATACCCCCTTGCTCCCTTTCCTCCTATCTCTCATTTCTCACCTCCCGACCTCAATCTCACAGAAGCAGAGCGCCAAACAACACAGCCGCAAGGATCGACACAGCAGTGCCCACCGGCTGGAGGTTGCCCGCACCACCCACAATAACAACCGGCTTCCCCGTCGTTTGCGGCGAAGAACTTCCGTCAGTCGAAGCTGAGCAACCCCATCGTCAGCACACATCCCCTTTTCCACTTCGCTTCACCATCCCAACTCGGAAAGGAAAGGAAAAACACTTACATCCCTCCCCCCTCGCAGCACAAGCCGCAACCAACTCCTCATCCCCCTTCAGCTCCTCCAACTTCGCCTTCGCCTCCTCCACCCTCTCCTGAAACTTCGCCATCTTCTCGCCATCCCCGCCAAACCGATTCCCCAGCGCCGTCGCGTTCCCCGCCAAACTCACCACCTTCTGCAGCCGCTCCAACTCCCCGCACTCCCCCTTCTCCTGCTGCTTCGCGCAAAACCCCACAATAGTCTGGTTCCCCTGCAGCGCCGCCAGCTTGGCCGCGCCCTCCGCCGCAGCGGCCTTGATGCGCTCGGCCTTGGTGGAGTTCCCTTTGGCTTTTTCGTCGAGGGAGGTCGGATCGGATGCGAGGGACTGCAGGTGCTCGAGGCGCTGGAGCATGTGGCATGTGGATTTCATGTCCTGGACGGCGAGGACCTGCTGGCATTCGGCGACGAGGATGGTGTTTGACTGGAGGGCTGCGAGCCCCGTTGCTGCGGCGGAGGCCTTTGCCGCGAGGGCGGCGGCTTTGGTCGGGTCGCCGCGGGACTTTTCGTCGAGGGCTGTCGCGTTGGATGCGAGGGCCGTGAGGCGGGTGAGTTGTGCGAGTTGGCGGCATTGCGATTGGGTCGAGGGGTTCGTGCCGTTGCGGAAACGGGGCCCGCGGTGCGAGGTCTCGCCGTCGCCGTCGCCGCCGCCGCTGCCTCGGGCGAGCGCGGCGCCGGAGAGGGAGAGGGCGAGGAGGCAGAGGGCGGAGACCATCTTGGCGGTTTTGGGGGGTGCGTGTGTGAGGTGATCTACGGGCCGGCTGTTGGCAGCGTGGGAGTAGGAATGGAGGAAAGAGAATAGAAAAGGAGAAAGAGGGTTGGTAGGTGGTATCTGGAGCCAAGAAATGGTCGAGAAGAGGTGAGTCGAGGGGCGGTGTGTTCTTGGGGATTTTATAACATCACGAAGATTAAGAAACCGAGTCGTGCTGAGCGATGAGTGTCTCTGAAGATGGGGTTCTCCATCGGGCTGAGACTGAAGGAGATGGTGGGCTCTTTCACTTGAAAGGGCCCCTTTTGGGGGCTTCCCGGCATCTTGCGAGGGCGTGGTGAAGAGTGCGGATCATATCTTGGTACCTGGGAACAGAACACGGTGGGCTGAGGTCAGTTGCGGGTGCGGGGGTTAATCTAGACTGTTTTGCTGCTGCTGCTGCATGTTTGTTGGTTGTTTGAGAGGTTGAGGAGTGTGGTGGGTGTTTGTGTTAGGGGGGCGAGTCGTGCTGGGTTCTCCACAAATCTGCAACCGGTGTTGCAGCAGCAGATCTCAACAGGGATGTTGTGCCCCTGAACTTCAACATTCAGCCCTGTACCTTGACCCAGGGATGTGGTCCGGTTGATGGTTGATGGGTCGGTAGCTGACTGACTGTGTCTTGAGATGAAGAAGACGTGAAGAATTAGCCATGGAAAGAGAAATGCGACGATGGCATCTCACAAGGCATCCGCCATTTTGTAGAGAAGTTAACATGTTCTGGTCGTAAAAGTGCAAAATGTAAAGGTAAGGTCATCGCAGACATTGGTCAATTTTTCACAAACCTTTATGTCGCATGGGTGTTATCGCTCACCACGGTGTTCATCTCAGAGATAGGTAAAGAAACAAGCCGAAACAAACCCCGTTGAGGAAAAAAAGACTAACTGAATAGGATAAAATTGTGAGAAGTTGATCCGGAAACCAGTACACAAAAGGTCAAAAAGTTCAGTTGTGCTGGCAGGTTTGCGTTCTAGTAAATGGTGTTTGACAAGCCCAAAGGTACATCACACCACGCCCTTCACTTCAAGTTGCCCGCCTCACAGTACATCGAACTTGTTACAGAGCAATGTCGTTTCTCACGAGTCTTTGAAATAAGTCCATTGATGCCCGAGAGATCAGAAAATGGTGGTCAGCGCTTCAGCACTGTGGTAATAGGGGATGGGTTGTTGATTATACCGAGCGAAAACACAAAGACTAGGTAGATAATTGCCGGCGATCAATCCTGTTAACACAGCAACTCAAGTCTTTGTAGAACACGATTTCCAGAAGACGCATGTACAGCTGCTGGTAAGTTGTTGCTTGTAGGTATTTTAGCATGGGCTGTCAATGTCCGGGTTTGTGAAGCGGTATTGGGAAACTACTCTGACCGGAGAGTTTAACCTGGCCCTCCAAGCCATCAGGACCGTTCACCATCCTGCTAAACAGCCCCAGAGTTGACTCTGAAGTAATTTCACACACTTTGCTATGATCCTAAAGCCAGTTGATAGTGAGCGATATATGCCTCAGCTCCTTGGGCTGTGTTGTGTACTTGATGGACGGGATAGTCGGACCCACTGGCCAAACCTCGGCTGAGAATACGAATGCTCCCGGGCTCTTTGACTGATGGCTGGGCTTGAACATTGACCACCTGACTGAAATCCCTCATTAGACGACCTCATCCGCCGCTATTGTCAAACTTTGCTTCTGCCAGGATGAGCCTGTGCGAGCCCCATCATCCCATCCAGTGGTAGGGTAGGAACAGTTGGATGGTGAAAGAAACGATGTTGCATTGTCAGCGTTGTACAATATTTACACCTCTTCCCCATCCCTCTAGGTTCCAATGCACCCTCGCCAATTCCCGAGTAGCTCCTCCCAGGTCTATTACACAGGCAATGCCCGACGAGGATTTTTGCTTCTATCAACAAAGAAAAGACGGCTCGATTTATGGTCTGCCAGAGGGCGACTGGACCTGGCCCTTGCCAGTATAGCCCTCCGAGGAGAGACCAGTGAGGGGGTCCGCGTTTTGGCCCTGTTGAGTCCGAGTTAGTACTGAAATTCATCAGTCTCCACGGTTGGGTTAAAATTACCCGGAGGTACTCGTTGGAAGCCTCCTGCCACTCCTTGGTCATGGTGCTGGGCGCCGGGCCGGCGAACGCACGGATGGCAGCAAAGATCACGAAGCTGGCGAAAAGGCCGGCGAAGGTGTAGGCGGCAACCTTCTTGCCCTCACCCGGAGGGGGAAGAGCACGGGGGCCGTGGGAGCCGAAAGCGATAAAGTAGGCTGCGTTGAGATGGATAAATCAGCTTGTTGTCTTCCCTTATCAATTGGTGACGCGGGTGACCTGGCGAAGGCGGAAGCTTGTGCAGGAGGCCGACACCATTTCCAGCTTCTCAAGCCCCGCATCCATCAATTGGTCGCCCAAAACAGCCGAAATCAATCCTAGACGGTTGCTAGAGATGCCTCTGGAGCTTGTGAAGCTGGGGGAATGGGTGGTTGAGGCCTCTTGCGTGTTGTGAATATATGCTGAAACAAATTCCACTCACCAGCTTTCTTCTCCTGAATGGTGAGGTCAGCCCAGCTCTCCTTCATCCGGTCCCGCAGAGCCATCCACAGATCGGCCTGCTCCTGCATGGGAAGGCTCTCCCATCGCTTCTCGATGTTGGCCAGGGTCGGGTTCGAGATGGCGTGGGTGGTTGCGGCGCGGCAGCCGAGGGCCGACGTCGACGGGCGGGCAGCGCGCACGAGCGAGTTGCGCAGTGCGCTGGAGGAGGCGTTGCGCAGCATTGCGAATGTGGATGTCGCTCAGGACTCGGTTCTGGGAGGGGAGATGGGTCCAATTGAGTCGCCCGCGCGGAGTGACGGCCAAGAGCTCGTGATGTCGGTGGTTTCGTGGGTGAGGTGTGAAGTCATGCACAACGAGCTTTTTTTTGGACGGGAGAGGCACCTCAGCTCGCTCAGGAATTTGGCAGTGGTCTGATTAAGCGGATTGGTCCGCTAGTTCCCATAGTAGGCTCCGCTTGCTGCAATGACGCACAGTGCACGCTGAAACGGAGCCCACACCACCTGTCATGATCGGGTTTGGCGGCCGTCATCGGCCCAGACCAGCTGGGGAGAGCAAACGGACTTGAAAACGTGTCTATGTCATCAAGAGCGACGAGGAGGCTATTTTCAACGAAGCTGAGGCAGGAAAGCAGCCAAACTACGAATGAATTACAGGTCCCACCATGCTTAAGCTGTAAAGAGCTTACCACGCATCCAACAAGATACATAAGTCCCCGCTATATCAAACAAGCCGAAACTTAAATCCTCTCGATGTCGTTTGCTGGAGCAGCCCTCCGACATAGGGTTATGTTTCACGTCAATTACTCCAGTCATCCTCGCAGCCCCAAGTACGGAACGCCCTGCTATCACTTTCATAAAGATGTGCTTCGTTCTAAGTTACTTGGATGGCATGTTATCATCTGATACCAGCTTGTCCTTGCTCGGTGCTCGCGGCTGGCCAGTGCTGTCTAGTGGCTCAATTGTTGAACTGGTCATCGTATGTAAGTTTCATGAACATCTTCCCACGGAGAGCTGTGGTCGTACCTCAGGTATGTGCCGTCTCGTCGTTGCTTTTCTTCTTTCAACGCTGGACTGAAAACGTAGTAGCCTGGTGCTGATCAGCGCTTGCATTTCTTGCGGTGTCTGGGTCTCTCCATACCATTGAAAATCCCGAAGCCCACGGCAAGGCCCAATGGCAAGTATTTTCGGGCGCTCATGGTTGATCAACTGTTCAACAAAGGAATGTTGTCTGGAGTCTCCGAGAGGCCAATCCAAAACTCAACATGAAGCTCCGATGAAGCTTTGACGTTCGGCGACGGAGCAGGACGTGCTCGCGCACGGAGTTCATACTGTACAAAACGGCCTCCTCCTTTCGCGTGCAAGCACCGTATATGCAAGGTGCCCCACCATCAATTCAAGTCGCGTCCCGCACCGTTTTACGCGTCTCGCAGTGTCCCACACCGCAAGCCATTCGACATAGGACTTAAATCGGAAGAAATAGCCACAAATGACGACAACGGCGATGCAATAACCTTACGGATATGAAAATAGGAAGCCATGACGAACTGGAGGGAATTGGGGGAGGTTCCGGACTCCGATGACGACAACTTTGACGACGACTCGCAGGACGAACTCCTCGAAGACCCCGTCGTCCCCACCGTCGAGCCTGCGCTGCCTGCCGACAAACCGCGGGAGAGTCCTGATGATGCCGACATTTGGAGCGTTCCCGACTCCTCGCCCGAGAGGCCGTCTCCGCGCCGAATTTCTACGGGCTCCCGACCACTGTCTAAGCCGAGCGAGCCAGTCCTCCGCCCATCCACGCCTACCAAGAAACATGTTGCGAGCACACTCCCCGCCACCGCCCGTGAGGGTGCTGCCGAAGATTCTGTGAAGCCGAGCGGTCCCCTTCCCATGGAGGAGGCGTCCTTCCCGGAGGATGATATTTCCGCCAGCTATCTTAGAATTGCCGTCTCGCCAACCCCATCCTCACCTCTGAGCTCCCCCCCGAGGTCCCGATCGATATCTCCCCAGAGTCTCAGAGCCATATCTCCCCTGGGTTTCAGAGAAGTCTCTCCCACTCGGTCGGCATCCCCGGGGCTGGCACGGGCCCGCCCAGATGCGCCTGCCAAGTCAAGGACTCCCGTGGATGATGATGTCGAAGAGTCGAGACAGGCATCCATGCGGCTAGAACGCTCGCTACGGCCTCGGAAGCCGATCCAGCAGCACCCCTACCTACTCGAAAGCGCACAATACACAACTTTTATGAAATCACACGGAATGAAGCCGGTGAGGATGCCCGTGGAGACTGATCTCAGCAGAAAGAGGGCCCAAGAGAAGGATTCGCAGGAGCAAGATTTTGAGGCTGAGGAGAGCCAGCGGGGGAGCCAGGACGACCTACTTCAGAATACTGAAGAGAGCACGCCGCTTCTTTTTGATGATGAGGGGGACGAACGAGACGAGTTGGCGCCATCCCCCTCACCTCCAAGAACCTCTCCTACTGGGGTTGGGCTACGGGCCAGTAGCCAACCCTTTGATGAGACCCACACGCCTCTCACAAGCTTCTCTGATGACGAGGACTTGCCATCTTTGGAACGACTTCTACATGGGCCCGCGAACCCCCGTGTGCGGAATCTCAAACGCCAAAGTTCCCAGCTGCTATCAGCAAGGCGAAAAAGACAAAACCGGTTGCCGAGCTCCTCTCAGGTGTCGTCGCCACAGCGCCAACTCATCCCACCCCCTAATATCTGGGACCTCTCTTCCTCGCCCCCCGAATTTGAGGCACATCATCACGAGCCATCCCAATTGCTGGGCAATACGTCTCCGACACAATCACGCCCGAGATCTCCATCCGCTTCCACATCAGCGCTGCCATCATCAACTCGTTCGCGGCGTGTTGGTACTCTCACAGCCCCTGTTCCAATAGACAATGGCTCGGGAGAAGGCCTGACTGATTCAGACTCGTCGACTTCCAGCCAAAGCTCCGCTAGCGGATCCGAGGTCATACGCAACAATAGTCGAAGAATTCGAGGAGTATTGCCGGCTTCTTGGCTTAGGTTGGACCAGCGAACCGACAAGCCTGTTGCACGGAAAGAGAGAAAGAGCCCTGAGCCTGGTTCGACCCAGGCCCCTAAGCGTGGTGTTGCGTTCCCGAAGCAGGCGACGCCTGGGCGGCCGACCGGGACCCAGTTTCCATTCGAGTTTGACGAATCGGATGAAGAACCAAGGCAAGAGCAAGAGAAGACAAGGGTTGCAAAACCTGCTTCAACTGCGCCACCAATAGTTATTTATGACGATGGTGATGACCCATCTGATATGGAGGACGACTCGATTGACCATATGATGCCCGGAAGGAAGAGGAGAGCCGGCTCGCCGAGTGTCCCCAGAGCCAAGAAGCAGAAGACAGCATTCGCAGACCGCCCTAGAAAACCTAGACAACCAAGGATTACCGAGGTGCTCGGGCGGTCCAAAAGCACATCTTCTGCAACACACACCAAGAAAAGCGCGATCAAATCGTCTCGCAAGGGGCATAGTGGATCTTCGGCCAAGGCCAGCGCGAGGAAACGGGCTCCAACACCCCCACTTCTGAGTATCTTGGATGTCATGGAACCTAAGGCGCCTAAATTTGTCAAGATTGCAGCTCGTGCCGTGAAGAAAAGGAAGAACCTTGGAAGGGCTAGTCCGTCCAAGAAAGCGATTAGTTTGGCGACACGGGGCGACAACGTTGACGCTCTCTCGGCGCTTCATGACTGGAAGACTGGTAGAACACGGCAGAAGGCCACCATATCACCACGACGAGAGGTACCAAAATCGAGGCCAGCCCTCTCCGAGGTGCCATCCAACTCACTTCACCAGCCCTCCCAGTCACGGTCTAGACCCGCACCCTCGTTTCCCCGGAAACTTGTCAGACAGGGCAGTATTGATGCCTTCGTCAGGATTAGTAGCGGCCAGCCGTCTAAGAAACCGCCGCCGACGCCCTCGACTGTCAAGCATTCAAAACGGAAGTCATTGCATGACCGCACTCCAGACTGCCGTCCTGCACAGTTAGAAACGGACGAGGTACGGCTTGTCCGAAGGCGACTTCACGCTCACGATCGCACCCTGGATCGTTTCTACAAGAACCACAATGTCGCCCCTTCGCTGGATGGTCTCTCGGACTATGCGAACTCACTGTACTCTTCAACACCGCAACCAACAAGGCCACGGGAGGATTTGGGTATACCTACCAAACAGCCTTTGCACAAGTCGAAGGGCAAAGCGAATGCCAAGTCCCGATTCCGAAAGAGCCGCCCCCCTCGCCAGGTTGACCCAGAAGCCCCTCAATTTTCTCGCGCCAATGATCCTCTCCCCTACGAAGCACTTGTGATAGAGGAAGTCGAGGTACATGAGCCACAACTCAAAGACAAACTCATGGGCCTGGGCCCTTACGGAACGCAGTACACACATCACTTCGAGATCTTCCCACTTGACAGAGGCGCTTTCTTCCATGAGACTACCCTGATTGGTCGTGGGTATATCAACAAGGCTGCCGACGCTGGGCTGTCTGACAGGATTCGTCATCAGAGATCATCGATCTCTTTTGCCTTGGACGGACAGACCTTGAGATGGGGGATGTGGGACGAAAACACGTCCTCGGAACTTGGTATCCTCTTCGATTGGGTAATCGAACAAATATGTGTGGAAACACTCTCGGCAGAAAGTACGGGCCAGATGGCTATTGAGGCGGCCGATTTCGTCCTTCGATACGTCCTGGATGCGCTTAGCGTCGAAGATGACGATACCGAGAAAGCACTTGTCTCCAGAATTCTCGAGGTTCTCTCAACATTTGTCGCCAGGATCGAGTCTGTTGACTGGTCCAACGGGACCGAGAAGCTGAGAGAAATGCAACTCGAAGTATGTACCCGTTTTTCGGTCACGGCAATGGCAGTTCATTCAATGAGTCAAGGCCCAAGAAGTGACGCTATGCTTAACATCAAAGTCGAGAGTGTTCTCAAGAGGACTGTATCAGCAACGATCAAGGGTCTGCTGAGCTGTGGCACCGAGGATTTGCGGACGTTGTATGGTGATCTGCAGCGTCGGTCGTTCTTGGAACGGGGCATCCGCCCTGATCGGTGGCTCGCCAATTGTTGGGTGGTCTCCATGAGGCTATTGGAGAGTGCTAACATCCCAAGGGGTTCTTTTTGGGATGTCACCCACTCAATCATGTGCACCCCCAGCGTTGCTTCTGGCACCGATGCCCAGGTGTTCGAGGGACTCTGGCTGGACATGTTCACACTTTTGCCCCTCGGCGAGATTGACAACGATGGAGTGCTTATTCATGGGCTGAGGAAGATCGCTCCCCTGGAAGGGTGGGCATTACCGCAGCGACTTTTGAAACGCGTTTTCCAGCTATATAAGTCGAAATGTCGACAGTCCCCCAGCTTCAACGAGTATTGCCGCGCCCTGATCGCCCGCTGCCATTATCTGGTCCAGCAATGGGGATGGTACAGATGCACGGGCATCATCGGCGCGATCTTCGACTTCTTTGGATCCGAGAACCTGGCCAACTTAAGAAACGAGGAAGTTTACAAGTCGCCCCGCTTTATTGAAGAGCTGGGCGGCAATGCTTCCTTGTCGGTCGAACCGGAGGACCGCTGCTTCCACATCTTCATCAAGGTTCTGGCCCTGACAATCCAGCGGCTCAAGCAGCTAGAACGTCATAACGACATCAAGAACCTAGTCGCTCGGACTCTGCCAAACCACAACCGGAAATATATGAAGGAAGACACGGTCCACCAACGCGACCTCGCCGCCCTCAGAAACCATCATGATCTCTTATGCACGTTGTTCTGGGCGGCTCCGCCAGAGCTGCGGCCGGCACTCCATCTAGTGGAGAAGCTTGTTGCCCCGGGTAGTGCCCACAAGGAAGCATGTCTGATCAACCTCCACGCCTGGAACCAGCTTGCACGCTTCGTCGTGTCGAGTGATGAGAGTGGCGTGGCATTCAGACCATTTGTTGTCTGGAATAACAATGTCTTTAACCAGGTGCTGGATCAGTATCTGTCTGCAGCGTCAGACATCGAGCAGCAGTTCCGAGAACTCTCGAGTGAAATGCGTGAGGTCAGCACGACCGTCCGGGATGAGATGATCGCGAAAAACAGGGCGACAGCGATGGATGTGCTCCACTCCTTGCTGAAGGCCTCGCTGGATGTTCTGCAGCATGCGGCGTCCTTTGAGGCGGCAACCGGCGTTTTGAATGCCAACCAGTTGCAAAAGGTGTTCACTAGTCTCGACCTCCAGTCCCCTGAGTTCGATTGGAGCGTGCTCCAGGTGGCACTAGACACGGTTGAATATTTTGTTGGTCGTCTTGATGAGGTGTCGGAGGAGCAGTATTCCAGCGGGTTGACCGATAAGATCGATTCACAGCTGATTGACGATGCGGTACTGCTCTTGAATGAGAAGATAGCAAAAGACTTCTTCTGGATGGCCCGTATCGTCATTAGTCTCCCGGCAAAGAAAGCCCCAAGGAAGCAATCTCAGCAAGCAGCGTGTGTTGAAAAGACAGTGACACTGGGTGGTAGGATTGCCGCCAGATTTGTCAAAGATGGGTTGACGGTACGTTGTGTCTGCGGTGTTAATTCTGACATTCATGATTCATGGCTAACTGATTTCTTCAGCAACTGTCTTACTACTTCTCTCCTGGGAGATATTGCTTGTTTCTTAATCTTCCGAAAAACTTGGCAACTATGGAAAGGAAATACCTTCCACTCTTCGTCGCGGTCCTCATCAAAAATCGCGTCTTTGGCTTCAAGGATATCAAGACCAGCATGCTTGACCTCTGGCTACTGTTCATCACCAAGCCTCTTCGATTCTTGGGTTATGAGAATTATCTAGCTGACCTCCTGAAACGCCACGGCTTCGACTTCATGCAGCGGGCTACCGTTATCGCCGGCGTCGCGCCCGACTACAACTGCAATGTCGACATGTTCGCCTGTGCCATGCATCACATGCGTAGAAAGCTGCGCGAAGCAGAGTTGGAGTCGGATTCTACTTTGAGACAGCAACTCCGGAGCGACTATCAAAAGGGGCTCGAAATGGCAATGAACAGGATGAAGGAAGACTTGGCCCTCCTCAGGCCCGAGCCGGCAGTACATGCTGCATACATCGACTTCGTGCGGCAAATCATCTCGCTGATCAAATCACACGGTGTCAACATCTGCAAGCTGGACGCCTTCTTCACGCAGCCCGGACCGGACTACTCACCGCCGGTGCAGGATCCGCAGCTGCACATGGCTGGCATCGTGGCTTACGGTATCCGGCTGGGAGAGCAAGACTTGCGAGCTGTACCGCAGTTCTTTCACTACCTGTGGAACAACTTCAAGATTGCCCTGGGCAACGAACGACTACAACAGGAACGCAAAATCTTGGCAAAGGCTATGGCCAGCGAGCCGCATGTCTTGTCGTTCGTGCTGCAGTACATGGTTCCGGCGGCGATACTCGCGTGCGAGCGAGCGAGCAATGCCTGGCTGCTCGTCGAGGTGTATGCTGGCGCGGTGGAAGATGTACTCACTGGGAGCTGCATATCAAGAGAGCTGATGGGCAGTGATATTGATCACGCTTCCGGTATTCTGATGGGTGTACTTGCGTGGTTTAAGTCGCTTCGGGCCACAGAACGGGGCAGAGTGACAACCACACAGGTCTACATTATGAAGCTCCTCGCGGCTTTCGTGGAGGCGGTTCGGCCCAGCTTGAGGACGTACCTGTATTCCGAGCAAGGCGATGGTGCTGCCGTGGTGGAAAACGCGGTTGAGACCACGCGAGCTTTCCTCCTCGACGCCCAGGCACATGTCGGCGAAGTTCTCGATCTGTCAGATCAAGGGGAGATGGTGGAGGAGAGCATACGCCTGTCCGCCCTCCTTGGCGGCTTGCCGCTGGGAGGCGGGGGACTGGGAGGCGGAAGGGACATGAAAGTAACAGAGTTTGCGAGCGTGATTTTCACGGATGTGAACCGGACCTGGGCCGTCTCGAATGAGCGTGTCACGGTGCAGATGGCCGCTGGGAGGATGGGGACGCCATCGGCTACGCAGGCGGGACAGGGGACGAGATACGGGCCTTGGGAGGGGAGAGCGTTGTTGAGGGGGTGGCGGACTATTACTGGGAGGTGGGAGTTGGGGGGGACACGGGAAGAAGGGAGGAGAGGAGGGAGGGAATGGGGGAGGAGGAAAGGAAAGGGGTGGGCAAGGTCACCTGTTGTGGGTGACGTGATGCTTTTTTGAGTGTGTTGGGTAGCTAGGTAGATTCTTATGATGATATATGAAATATGATGATTAAGACATTTATATATTGTTGCTGTACGAAGGCTTGGGCCAAAAGAAAGGGTCCCTTTTAGCCAGTGCGAAGAATGCCTTTTTACTGTAAAGACCGCCTATAGCTTTCATCATTACAGGCCATCTCACATTCTGAAAACACCGAAATGAATACTGAAAAGGTCTTCCTGCATTCTGAAAAGGCCTGTAATGTGATCAGCTACGGCCTTTCCGCCCTAGAAACGAGACTAGATGGCGATTGAAGAGTATAATGCTTACTATAGGAATACTTTAATGCCCGAAAAGCTGGGCTTGGGAGACATCGAAGCCATCGAAGTTTACAGACATAGGAGAGGACTTGGGAAAGGGGTAATTGCCGGATTATCCCATGCTGCTGTATCCCACTGATTGGCGGAAAATACTCGGAGTGGTTGGACCCTGGAACTGCAGCGGACCAACCACTGAAGCCGGATCGGGGAACGTGGAGTCCGTGGCGGCGTGGGGGCCGATCGCTGCCCCAAATTTTGCGTCGCCAGTCCCGCGTTCGCGTCTAGATTTATCTGCGAGCGAGCAATTTGGACGAAAAAGGAGAGACCTGCAGCTTCATTATGTGTCCTGTCGCATCAAACTCTCCGGCTTGTGCGGAGGACTCGTGGGAGCGATTGCAAGAAGTGAATTTGGCGTTGGCGTTTGCAAGCCGGTCCCCGATCACCCGGCCCGAATTTGACCAGGACAAGGAAGCGTGTCGGCCCATTGAACGTGATTTGAGTGTCCACACCAGCAACCTGTGATCGCCTTCTCCAGCTGCGCTGGAAACGGTCAACATTACTGCGAGGCATTTGAAAACAAAGGCAAGTTACAGGGCAGATAGCCTTTTCTCGCGTCTTCCCAGCTGACTTTTGGTCTCAAGTCCACTGAAGGCTAGCGCACCTCAGCTCCTCCTCTGCCCTGTCATCTGGTTGCGTCATTGGGTGGAGCACCACGAAAGGCCCGGCGCATTCACCCTGACCTAATCACAGGTCAGGTTGGCCGTTCGGCGCAGGCTCTGCGTAGCCGTCTGTTTTCTCGTTTCATTCCAAGTCGGCACGACGAGAAGAACCGAATCGAGTCCATCGATTGCCACCGGCGTGATGTCGAGGATCCTTAGAGCGCGGCGGCTGCTGCTCCCTGCGGCCATCGGGGGTGCCGCAGGCGGAGCTCTCTACTACAGCTACCGACCCCGAAACATCCCTGGCTACGACGGCCCCGCCGTGCCGCCCCCGATCTTTGGCGCCGATGGCACCTTCAAGCTGCCGCGCTTCCCCCGCGTCAAGTCGCGCGCCGAGCAGATCGCCGACCTCAAGACGAGCAACTCGGGCGCCCGGGACGATGAGTACGACGTCCTGGTCATCGGCGCGGGCGCAACGGGCGCCGGCGTGGCCCTCGATGCTGCCACCCGCGGCCTGCGCGTCGCCGTGGTCGAGCGCGACGACTTCAGTTGCGGCACCAGCAGCAAGAGCACCAAGCTGGTCCACGGCGGCGTGCGCTACCTCGAGAAGGCCGTGTGGAACCTCGACTATTCGCAGTACGAGCTCGTCAAGGAGGCCCTCAAGGAGCGCAAGTACTTCCTGCAGACGGCCCCCCACCTGAGCATGTGGCTGCCCATCATGCTACCGCTCGACAACTGGTGGAAGGTGCCCTACTACTGGGCCGGCACCAAGTTCTACGACTTCCTCGCCGGCAGCGAGGGCATCGAGAGCTCGTACTTCCTGACCAAGAGCAAGGCCATCGACGCCTTCCCCATGCTCAAGCCGACAGACCTGGTCGGCGCCCTGGTGTACTACGACGGCGCCCACAACGACTCGCGCATGAACGTGTCCATCGGCATGACGGCCGCCCTGTATGGCGCCACCGTGGTCAACCATCTTGAGGTCACCGGTCTCCTCAAGGGTGCCGACGGCAAGCTCTACGGCGCCACCGTCAAGGACCGCATCCCCGAGCGCGACGGCAAGTCCACCGACGCCTTCAACATCAAGGCCAAGTGCATCATCAACTGCACTGGCCCCTTCACCGACGGCATCCGCAAGCTCGACGACCCCTCCTGCAAGGAGATCGTCGCCCCCGCCTCGGGCGTCCACATCATCCTGCCTGGCTACTACAGCCCCGGCAAGATGGGCCTGATCGATCCGTCCACGTCCGACGGCCGCGTCATATTCTTCCTCCCCTGGCAGGGCAACACCATCGCCGGCACCACCGACGAACCCGCCGGCATCTCCAAGAACCCCCTCCCCGACGAGAAGTCCATCCAGTGGATCCTCAACGAGGTCAGCCACTACCTCTCCCCCGACATCAACGTGCGGCGCGGCGACGTCCTCGCCGCCTGGTCCGGTCTCCGCCCCCTAGTCAAGGACCCTAAGGCTAAAAACACCGAGTCCCTCGTCCGCAACCATCTCATCGACATCTCCGACTCGGGCCTCGTCACCTGCGCCGGCGGCAAGTGGACTACCTACCGGCAAATGGCCGAGGAGTGCGTCGACGCCGCCATCGACCACTTTCGCCTCTCCCCGCGCCGCGTGACCAACGCCCCGCGCGTCAGCGGCACAGAAGCCATCGACGATGGCGCCGACCTCGACGGCACCTGCCAGACCCACCGCGTGCGCCTCATTGGCGCCCACGGATTTAGC
>Ga0247780_1000333_pt1 | contig 46599 bp, 50 predicted proteins | sample UWRJL079202R5_FD_179927 | JGI IMG/M metagenome (GOLD analysis project Ga0247780, IMG submission 179927) | Plant litter microbial communities from Arlington Agricultural Research Station in Wisconsin, United States - UWRJ-L079-202R-5 | ecosystem: Environmental > Terrestrial > Plant litter >...
TGGATACGGTGGGTGGGTTGCATTTTTATTCGCGGCATGCCAGTGAAACGCTGCCCCGGAAACGACAGCGCCGGTGGATGGCGAGACTTCTCGAATGCTTCTGGTAGGCGAGTCGGATCCTGGGGGCAGCGGGTTTGTTTGTATTATATGTGGAGCCCTGTTCGTGAGTTTTATGATGTATTTCGCTCGACTCGGCCGAGGGCGAGATATCACGCAGAAGAGATTTGATCTGCCCTGGATCCGCTCTCCAGAACACGGCTTGATAAAGTCAACCACATTCCCAGCTTGCATCGCCGAGTGAAATGAGCGGGGCGTGCTGATGTCACTATCGCCCTCGTTGTGACCGTCGCCGTCACCGTCGTCGATCGACAGCAGCAGCCTTGCTCATGATCCGTAGCCGAGGGGCGGCAACTTGGAACCCGCGATCCGCGGTGAGCGATGACTGCTGCTGATGGGGGATTGGGAATTTGACAGCCCATATCCGCGTGAATTTGCTTTTCTATTGCCTCCCCCTTAAACTTTCTCCACGCGGCCGTGGTGGCACACTTGAGGCGGCTGATCCGGCTTTTTTTCTTCTTACATACTTATTTCTCGCAGGGCGCCCATTGGTCGCTTTTTGGCACGTCGAGGGACGCGGGTAAGGAATGACCAAGGTTCAGTGTCATGGTAATCGCCCTGTAGTGGAACCTGCATGTGGATTGCGCACCGCTGGAGAGTGGGTGCCTCGCCCGGTTGAGCGATGCATTTTTGTTTGCAAGAGGCTCTTGCAGCCTTCTTCTCGCAGGTTTTTGCGCATGACCGCTTCGCAGACCTGTTGCGATTGCCTAGGGTGTGCGACCGCTTCGAATCCACAGAGTGCGGCCAAAGTGGGAATCATACCGCCTTTTTGGACGGCTCACACTCGGCCACCCCTGTCTTGGATCCCGGTCCTGCCTGACCCCTGTCGACGCCCAATGGTTGACTCTTGGCGTGCAGACTGCTGCAGCAGCAATCCAGCCCGTCTCTCCCCTTCCTCCCAAAACACACCCGTCCCCCAAACGGCAGCAAAAAAAAAGTTACAGCGACTTTTTGCGCCTCCATCCCCGTCCTCCTGTCTCATTCCCGAGCCCTCCGCCCGCCACCTGCTCGCCCTCACGCCCTCACGCCCGCCCCATACTCGCCGCATCTCCACAGCGCCCCCTCGTTGCTTGTTTGGGCTTCTCTGTTCCCATCTCTGGTCTATCCCAGCTATCCTCGCTTGCGACTCGAGAAGGGGCCGACGAAGTGCAACGGTTGCTTGGCGCAGCTTGACGCAGCAGCATTGGCGATCCCCATCTCAGCCGAAGCCCAAAACGAGAATCAGATCGGGGCCTTAGCATAGGACGATTATTGCGTTACATGCTGTAAACCAGTCGCACTTCCCTCCCGCCGTCCGCATTTCCAGATTTGCCCATCATGCCGTACAACACTCGTCGCAAGTCGCTGTCGCTGCCATCTCTTGGTATCCACGTCCCAGTGTCCAACGCCGCCAGAGCCGCCGCCGCAAACCGAGCTATCGCTCTTCAGAACAGCAACAGCAGCTCGCGCACACCGTCGCCGATAACATCGATGGCATCGCCTGCAAGAGAAGACCTGCCGCCGACGAAGCGCCTGAAGCGTGCGCACACCGCCGACATGGACGATGCGCCTACCTCCGAGCCACTGCCGAAGAAGCGCGAGGACTCGGTAAGGTTTGAAAATACGCCGCCACCGTCACCGAGTGCCGAGCAACGGTCTATAGAGATGGATGATGCCGAGGAGGAGGAGTCGGTTGCCAGGACTATCGACTTGGAAGGCATCAACGATGAGATCGTTGAAGCCGTCATCGTCCAGCTGCAGAATACTGGAAACCGGCCGCATCTTGTTAAGGAGCTTGCGGCCGTTCTGATGCAGCAGCTCAAAATCGTCCAACAGTATGCCTTCCGTCTCCACATCTGTTCGCATCCGTGTCGTAGCTAACATGTGGTGTCTCCACAGGTCCGCGAACCCTTGCGCCATCATCTCGTCCCGGTTAGCCAGCTATCTGAAGCGATCGTGTTGGTCTGCACTCGCACCCTGCCCTTTGGCAAAGGAGCTCGAATCAGTACATCCTCGCCGTACCTACTTCTACCTCACCACCTGTCCCCATCAGCCGCTTCCCGACCCGGCCGCTGCCGCGACGCTGAGCCAGCTTGCCCATATCCGGACAATAATATCGCCAAGCTTGTCAAGCGGAGCTTCAAATTCCGAAGATGCTGACCTTGAGCGGAGGCGCGAACTCAGTCCCAGCCCCGAGGTTGACTTGTCGAGCCCAGAATTTGACGACATGGACGACGATATCGCCATGCCAACGACACCAATTGGCTCGTTGTCGATACGCGGGTTCGGTATGCCACCAGGGCACTTCTCCCACGGGGTGGGTCTGCCCGGGCGGAACCATCGCGCCGCGTCTCCTCCGCTTGAGAAGGACGAGAAGGAGTTCACGCAGACCGCGGACGGGCTGCAGAAGCGGAAACTGAGCGGCGATCTGCTCTCTGGAAGTGCAAACGCCACGGCGAGCATGGACGTCGACTATTGCGCCAAAGACGACAGTGGACTATTTGGAGAGAAGATTGCCATGTCGATGTCCACGCCCGGCATGAGCATGGGCCACATCAACTTCATCACAAGCCCAGCCATTCGGCCATCAACAATGTCGCTCAATTTCGGCAAGAGAGACACTGAGGCCGAAAGTTGGCTGAAGTTAGAAAACATGCTGGAGTGGGACCGGAGTCCCGAGAATGTCGAGCTCGATGAGCTGGATGGGCTTCTGAACGACTACTAGACCATGGTTATTGTTTATTCGGTTAGGTAATGCGCGGCAAGGATTACCGCGGTGGGCACAGGTTGTACGATGGGGACGCATCGGGTTGTGTGGCTGTTGTGATGATTTCCCATTGCGGTTTGGTTGGAACATCTTCTCTCGATTTCTTTTCATCTCTTGCGGGGTCTATGGGAATAAAAAGGGGCGGCCTTCCATAGACGAAGCTGGGTCTCGGCGTTTTTGGACTTAGCTGATATGGGCGGTAGTGGTCGGAGGCGTTTTTTTCATCATCACATGAAGGGCTGGCGCATCATTGGTATGGTTCATTTTCTTTTTTCTACAAGCGTTCCTTTCGGATCTGTTGCTTTTTTTGCAGAAAAACGCCCCTCTGCTTTCTACATCTTATTTTTCGATGCCTCGGGGCTACGACTGCTACTGGACGGGGCAATACCAAAAGAAAGCTTGTTCTAAAGGCGGTCAGATGGTCCTAGATATGGGTGGATGGGAAAGAGAGGCTCTTATACCTCGAGGATTCAAAGAGACGGACGGAAAGGAAACAAAAAGGGTGATACCTGTTGGGAACTTGGTCTTGGACTCTGTCCCGGTGTAGGGAGATATGTTAGAAGGCGGAAAACGGTGGTGGGTGATACCACCCTGTACATGTAACAACACTACAACACACACGCGAAAGATACCTGGCCTCTTCTGCTTAGCTTGCTGTTTGGGTTTTGTTTTTCTTGTTATTCTGGGTCAGTGTGTGAACAGAAAGACGAGACAGATAAGACGCTGAGCTTGGCGCTGGGGGTGTCTTGGTTGTGCTGGACAAATCTAGAGGCAGCTATCGGTCCTCTGTTGCTGCGGTTGTTGGTTGTGTTGGTAGTGTTGGTCCGCAGGCGTGCAAAAAGATAAAATGAGTAGAGCAAATTCCCTGTTACCTTGATGTTCACCGAGCTAGTACTCCGAGTTGCGGTAACACAGAAGCCATGACATGTTGAGGTATATCACACAACGCGTCGGATGAGGGAGAGTACGGGCAATTGCCAGTTTCCTGGATTGTGCCTCGTGGCACTTGCGGTACGAAATGGCGGGTTCGTGACAGCCAGCTCTCGACAAGACATCTCTTTTCCAAGGGAATGTCTACTTGCACCGTGGCCCCCATCGATTTAAACAGTACTAAGACAGGTACCACATCTATCTGCGTGAAAATGCGTTAGGGAAACCCTTTGAACATTATGTATTTCAACAGGAAAGCTTGAACTATTACACGAGAGACCTTTTTCGCATCGTTCAGGGCTTTGGTTACATCGCAATAGGACATTAGAGGATGCAGGAAGACCTCTTTCAGTTGGAAGTAGGCGCGGTACAGATAGACGAAGGGTACGCTGGAAAGAGACATCCCCTTTTCCAATGCAAGATGTATTTGATCTATAATGTTGCCTCCCCCCCCCCCCCCGCTCAACGTCCACATCTCTCATCCTACACACATATTCGTACAATTACCTATTATTAAGACGCATGCCATCCAAGTCTTGTCCCCGCTGCTGTCTTCCACGACCCTGGGACCTTAGATCACCACCAACTATGTTTGGCGTTTTCCTCCGGAGCTTGCTTGGCCTTGGTCTATCTTCCCGTCCTCGGTTTTAGATTTCTCATTCGCCATCGCCATCTTCTTGCTGTTGACCCTCAGCTCAATCAACAACACCGTCCCAAACTGAAGGAGCAATGGCCTCTTGAGCGCCACCACCTCCAGCCCAGGCACCGTCTTTTCGCCCTCCCTCACCAACGCCTCTATATCCCTATTCCACCAACACCCAAACCTCTCGAAATGGTCCTCAGCTTTCCGGTCAATAACCCAGGTATTAAACAGCTCCCACCACCCCCGCCCGTGCTCCATCAAGATAATCCTCCCCGTATCCGGCTTGACCGCCGACGCTGCACTCGCCAGCAGCTTCCCCGGCTCGGCAACGCTGCACAGCCCAAACGTCTGAATCACCGTGTCGTATTTCCCCTCGCCGGACGGCGGGGCCGGGAGGTCCTTCTCCGCATCGCTAACAAACAACCTCGCCCTGCCATCCAACACCTCCACCGCTAGCCCGCTCTCGGGTAGCGGTTCCGCGCGCCGCCGCCTCATGACATTAGCCAACCCCGGAACCGCATCCCGAAGTCGGTCCCGCGCCACACCCACCATATCAACCGAAATATCCACGCCCGTGAAGCTGCGCAGCTTCTCCTCTGCACCCTCACCTTTTCCCTTCCCCTCGCCACCACCCCCGGCAACAACCCCGCTCCAGTCATAGAACCCCAAATTCCTCCCCGTCCCCACCGCCAACTCCAGCACATCCCCCTGCGCTTCCACTCCCAGCGTCCGCCGCAGCCCTGAAATCCCCATAACCCACTCGGGAAAGGCCACGCCACGATCAAACTCCTCAGCCGCCTCGCGGCGCTCGCGTGGTGTGGCGTTCGGCGCGCGGGAGGCATCTAGCCCGGCCGGGCGGCCGGTGGGAATGAGGCAGCCGGAGCAGCATGCTGGTGAGTTGACGGGGGTCTTATCCTTATCCGTGGAGGTGGAGGTGAAGTCCTTGTAGAGAGAGGCCGCGAAGGGGAGGGCGTAGACTGCGGCGGCCATGCCGAGTACGGCGGCGCCCATGAGGGCGGGCCAGCGGAATTTGTTGACGAGATCGGGGGTGGGTCCGGTTTGGGAGGGGGGGCGGCGCCGCCCTGCGCTGGGGCTGTAGGGGAGTTTGGCGGGTGTTGGTCGCGGGGGTTTGGGGGATTTGGAAGGTTTGTTGGCGCGGAGGGAGGATGAGAGGGTGAAGCTTCGGGTGGGGTTTGGTGAGAGCTGGTGTTTTGTTATGGTTCGTTTTGTGAGATGGGGGTTCCTTGGGCGCAGAGAGGGCTGCAGGAGGGTGGATGGTTGCATCCGTTGCATGAGTCTTGAGGCCATTTTGACGGGTGATGGGACCGTATCCCAAATTCGAATGAGCTGGTCCTACGGAGCGAGATGCCGCTGGATGCCTGGGGGATATTGGCTCAATTCTTCATCGAGCTCATGGTGAACGCTGAAGTTGTCAAGGGGTTGCTGAGCGCAGTGAGAGCTCAGAAAGAGGTTGTGAAATCAATCATTTTGATACTCGATCTGATTCGTCGATGGAGCTTGTCGGACCCACAAAAAGCTTCCTTGTGTCTGGAGAAGCTGCAGGGGCTCCGAGCTTCATCATCGTCACTCACACATCTCATCCGTCAACAACGCGATACTCATTCTCAGAATTGAGAGATTGCAATAAAACGCTCAAAATTTCCACAGCTATGGCTGCTCAGCAAGATCTTCAAGACCTTTTGCGCCTGCTCACAGTTGGGCGCAAAATCCCTATGCTGACGGCCATGACACACATCAAGTCACTCCAGGCCGTGAATCTGCGAAGGTGAGCCGGGCTTCAAGTTCGCATCCAGTCAGTCAGTTCATTTATGGTTTATACACCTATCAGCCTCGCGATGAATAAATGCTTAAATTTGGTGTTGTTTAGCATCAAAGACATTGCAGAATCTCCCCTCCCCACAGTGCAATCGGCAATCCAGGATGACAAAGCTGCTAAGCTGCTGCAGTCTGCCTGCAAAGCGGCTGTAAAGCGAGGCGACACTGGAGGAACCGCCGGCAAGCGGCCTGCGTCTGTATCGAGTCTTCCACCAGCGAAGCGGGCTAGGGGTGATGGAAGTAACGAGTTCATGAAGGGGTCAACGGAGATGAGCCCCCAGGAGCTGGAGCATTCTTTGGAGCTTCCTCTCTGCATAGACGAAGAGCGCATCGCTAAGACTGTCTTGCAAACCAACCGGGCACCTCTAGTTTTGGCGTTCGCGGTGGAAATATTACGGTACACCATGCCGGAACAGCCGCTATCAAGCCGTCTGAGTCTCGGCCAGGCGGTTGTCAGTGCCAACTCACGTTCTAAAGCCGTCAGCCTGGGTCTGGATAAAGGACCCAGCGCAGATGCAGAGGGTTGGGGAGAGGGGCAGCCTCGTGTGCGAGTGTTGGGGAGGGAAGTGGCTGTTCTGAAACGTGGAGGTTACGAGTGGCGTGGTGAAGAGACAGTTGACGAAAAGAAGGCGGAGACTCAGACTGAAACTCAAAACACACAATCAACTTCAACAACAGCAACCATAGAGGCTGTCCCCTCCAAGAACCCTTGGGCAGCAAGTCAGCCCGTCTCTCTCAAATCATCTACATTTATCGCCAGGGCCACTCATATTAGCGATCCCAATCAGAGAAAGCAGCTGATCCAATCGCTCCTCAATGCAAACCCCAACCTCAAAACCGCTACGCATAACGCCTGGGCTTACCGAATAAACTCCTCTGGGCGGATTCGTGAAGAATCTTTCGACGACGGAGAGAGTGGTTGCGGGGACCTGATGCTGCGCGTCATGCGAGATGCGAGCGCTGTTGATACGCTCGTTGTGTTGACCCGCTGGTGGGGCGGCATCATGCTGGGACCTGACCGCTGGCGACTGATGCGGAACTGCGTCAACGGTGCTCTAAGTGAGAGATTAAGGCGGGGCGGCCACGAGGTCACGCTGGGAGGCGAGGCAGTCTGGGGGTTAGATTTGGAAGCGGCTAGATCTAAGGGGACAGTAGTGGGCGGCTACGGGAGCGGCACGAAGCAGTACCAGTCTACGGGGGTTGTAGGCATGCAAACCCATCGGCCGGAATCAGCGAGGGCGTACTTGCTAAAGAGCTTCCCGACAGCTCCGACGGAGGGTGATGAGCAATCGTCGAAGAAGAAAACGACGCTGAAGGCCATTGAGGCTGAAAAGGCCGAGAACCTAGGACTCTTGTTGGGGGCGCTGAGGATTGTGCTGGAGAGCTGGGCGGACTACCTGACACCGTCGGAACTCGATAAGAGGGCGTGGTCGTGGTACATCGCTGTGAGGCCGGATGTGGACAGCGGGCCTTCTGGGTGGGGAGCGAAAGGGACGTTGAAACTGAGTGAAATCTTGAAGCTCAAGAGGAATGAGTAGTTTGCAGACATGGGATGGTTAGCCCTATTGAAATGTGATGGGCTGGGATGTCTGCGTGGTGCTCGGAGTAGGGGTCGAGGCATACGAGCCATTGTTTTCTCTACAGTAGAGATTATCGGGCTGTGAAGCACATTGAATTTATCTTGCAGGATCAAGACTATTCCCTCTCAGGAATTCATCATGCACCATGGCAATGGCAATCAGTTTGAGAGCTCACACTCCGGTACCTTATTCGGGGGACAGCCATCGGGTCGGGGTTAGGGTCCGGGTGTTGTCGGCCGCCACCAAACTCGGATCTCTTTGCCGCCACGTGACTGTGACCCGTGCTCCGCAAACACCTCGTCGTTCAACCTCAGTCATAGCTTCACTCAGCACCAAGCAACCGCCCCCTCTCCACTCTCAACAACCCTCCTCCGAGTTGTCTCGCCTGGTACGCAATCAATTGAACCTCGCTCTCCTCAGCGATCTCCCTCTCGCCCTCACAAAACTAACCACCACCACTCCCCGCCCACAGCTCCCATCGGACACGAGACATCAACCATGCCCTCCATCCGCCCGAGCTCCTGCCTCCGTGCCGCCCGCGCGGCGGTGCAGCAGCGTCAGGCGGTCTCTACTTCGGTCCGCACCTTCTCGACCACCCCCCGCCGCGCCGGCGGTGGCGGCGCCCCGCAGTACGACCCCCCGACCGGCTGGCTGTTTGGCGTGCGTCCGGGCGAGAAGTACGAGAAGGAAGGGTGGGAGAACATCTTCTTCTATGGCTTCTACGGGGCATTTGCCGTGTTTGCCGTCGCGTATGCGTTCAAGCCTGATACGTCGTGAGTTTCCCCTTGGGTTATGGGTGATGTGTTAGGATGGTGGGGTTGAGTTGAGGTATAATTTGGATGGGTGGTTGCTGACTACGGTGCCATTGATATAGGATACAAACATGGGCGCTTGAGGAGGCACGCAGGAGATTAGAAGTTGAGGGGATCCTCGAGGATCCGTTCCCGGAGGTCAAGAAATGAGAGGAGGAGTGATCGAGAGATTGGAGTGAGAGGCGGTGCTGCACATATCAGGGCTGGGCCGGACCAGGCCGCACTGGCCCACGTTAGACGGAGGGAAAACGAGAAAGAAATCAAACCGGATGTACATGTGTTGCGGGTTTTTGCTTTGTTTCTTTTGCCTTTTAAGGGACCTTTTCTGCTGTTGCTGTCACCATGGTCGTCATGCACCCTGACTATGGATAGGGTCTTGGCTTTGGCACCCGGAATAGAGCGTTCGAGGTCTGCAGGGTTCAATCTTATCAACGTGACGGGATAGATTCAACTTCGTCGAGTGAGCTTGCAGGTTACCAGTACGTTCCGCGTATCATTTGTGTAAAACCCTTGCAACCATGACCCCTTGCTCTGTATGTACAAGTTCCTAGGGATATAGCTAGAAACATAAACGCACCCCACATACCTATCTATATTCAGCAGACGTAGCTCCACTCGTGCTCTTCAACACCATACTGCCGGTCCTCAATCCAGTTCTTCATCTGGGTGGTAATCTCGCCTGACTCCTCGTGATCCTGCAGGCCGCAGTTCACCAGCTTGCCCTTCCAGCTGATACACCTCACGGGGCTCACAATCGCGGCAGTACCAGCACCGAACGCCTCAATCAGACGGCCCTCGTTTGCCGCTTCGTCAAGCTCAGCCATTGTGTACTTACGCTCCTCAATCTTCCAGCCCTCGGGCGCAAGCTTCTCGCGTGCTAGAGAAAGCACCGAGTCACGCGTAACGCCCTCCAGAATGGTACCGTCCAGCGGCGCCGTGATCAGCTCCTTCTGGCCAGTCTCCTTGTTCTTCAGGGCAACGAAGAAGTTCATGGTGCCGACCTCGGTCACAAACTCCTCCTCGCCGAAAAGCCAGAGATTCTGCTGGAAGCCGCGGCTCATGGCCTCACGCTGCGGGACAATGCAGGGCGCGTAGTTGGCGCCGAGCTTCTTGTCGCCGACACCACCGGGCCACGCGCGCACGGCGTAGTTGGTCGCCTCGAGTGACACGGCCTTGAACCCGGTTGGGTAGTACGGGCCCACGGGGGAGGCGATGACGTAAAGCAGGGCGGAGCCCGGCTCGCCGACACCCAGCGTCTTCTGCGTACCAATCATGGTAGGACGCAGGTACAGCGAGTAGCCGCGCCCCTCGGGGATGAAGCGGCTGTCCAGCTTGACGAGCTTGGCGATCAAGTCGATCAGGGCCTTTGGTTCAAAGGTGGGCAATGCGATACGCGCGGATGATTTGTTGAAGCGCTCCATGTTCTTTTCTGGGCGAAACAGGCGGATCTTGCCATCCTTGTCCTTGTATGCCTTCATGCCCTCAAAGCACTCGAAGGCGTAGTGGAACACGCAGGTGGCTGGGTCCAGCGAGAGGTTCTGGTAGGGGATGATGTGCGGTTCGGCCCACCCCGTGGTCTTGTTCCACTCGACGGTGAGCATGTGGTCTGGTGGGCGCTCGGTCAGCACGAGTTTAGGTCACTTATAAGCTACATTTTTATGGCCAAGACGTTACCTGTAAAGTTTGCACCGAAGACGAGGTCCTCTGGCTTCTTCAGCGGCCCCGGGGCTGTCGACTTCTCAACAACCAGCTTCCTTGGGTCAATGTCTAGCAGCTTGGAACTGGACGCCGCCTGCGGGGCAATGCTGTACGAACGTGCCGATGCCGAATGCCATGAGCCCGACAGAGTCCGCGGCGTCAGGGTCGCCACGGATCTGAGGGAGGCGCAACGGGAAAATATTGGCCGCATCATTCTGGGCCCTCAAAAATAGTGCAAGGGCGGTGGGAATAATAAGTAGCTCCGTGCCCAAGGCCAATTGACTTTAGTGGTGTGAGGTCTGCCGAGTTTGTGGGAATCGAGCCAAAGAGCAGCTTTGAAAAAGGATACAAGTACACCGCAATATCAATAAACAGCGAAATGAGGGGAGGGAGGCTCACAGCAACCTTCTGGACGTACTGGGAAATGGTCGCGCATAGGGCGTAGGATTCGAGGCCGAGTCACAAAAAGTTCGGAGGCTTATCGGAGCTTGACCAACACGGCGACGAATTGATCCAATCAGGGGTCATGCTTGGTGATTGCGTTCGCTGTCATCGGCAGCATTGCCGCTTTGTTGCCGCTAATAAGCGATTCCGCACTGTCTCAGGCCTGTCCCGCGCTCCGAAAGGGCGCTGACGGACAGCTAAACGCGGTATCCAATTAACGTCGGGTACTGTCAGTTGGCAGTTGCGGCCCAGCATTCAGCCTTGCCAAGTGCCCCCTTTGAGTAGAGGTGCGCGGAGAGCTGATGAAACCACAGCTTTGGCAAAAAGTCGTCGCAAACCAGATGCGCGTCATCACCGCACGACACTGTAGTTCCTCTACGTGGTGAGTAAGGAACCATACCATCTGATTCAAACTGGATGGTTATCAATTGACTGCCACAGACATACCGCATCCCACATGCGCCGTGGGCGAATCCTCGCCGTTTGCCGCCCGTTGAGTCGTGCGTCCTGAGTCGCGAGCTGCGAGATAACGTTGCCCCGAGATGCCCTGATAGCCAGCCCACCCGCCGCCACAGGTCCCGAAAGATACAATGTTCTCCAACGCGCTAAAGTCCATCTCGGCGACCAACATCACCGCCAACTACCAGGTCTCATCCACCGTCACGTCAACGGCGGGCCCCTGGAAGATCTACAGTGCGAAGAAGAAGTCAACCGGCAAGGAGTACTCGGTCTTTGTCTTTGACAAGAAGTCAACCCTCGATGCACACAGCAGCGGGCTAAGTAGGTCTGGCGCTTCTGCCTTCAAGGGGGTCGTCGCGGAGGTTCTCGAGCGTCTCAAGAAGGAGGCATCGTCACTTGCCAAGCTCCGCCACCCTAGTGTGCTGGAGCTCGTCGAGCCCGTCGAGGAGACAAGAAGCGGTGGTCTGCAGTTCGTCACCGAGCCTGTCACGGCCTCTCTTGCGAGCCTGCTACAGGAAAAAGATGATCAAGAGAGCAGTGGAGGTGTCGGTGGACGGGCGAGCCGATATGTGACCGAGGACGCTGACGGCACACGGAGGAGACGGGAGCTGGAAATCGACGAGCTGGAAATTCAAAAGGGCCTGCTCCAGATTAGCAAGGCCTTGGAGTTCCTGCATGAGAATGCCGGGCTTGTTCACGGTAACCTGACCCCTGATGCTGTTCTCATCAATGCAAAGGTAAGCCCCTTCCCGCTTTTCGGTGCTCCAAGACTAACCCGTGTGTAGGGAGACTGGAAGATTAGCGGTCTCTCATTTTGCAGTCCGCCGCCAGACTCGGACAAGCCTACATCCTTCAGGCCCATTGCGCTCTCCGAAGTTTTGCAGAACGAAAATAGGTTGCCCCGTTCGCTTCAGCTAAATTTGGACTACACCTCTCCCGACTTTGTGCTTGACAAGAACCTGACAGCTGCGGCCGATATGTTTTCCCTGGGCCTGTTGTGCGTCGCTCTGTACAATTCTCCTCACCGGTCGCCACTAGAGTGCCATGCGAGTCTGAGCACCTGTAAGAGGAATTTCAGCACCGCAGGAGGCACCCCGTCTCAAACGAACAACTACCTATCATCCCGCCCGATACCCAAGGACCTAGCGAGCAATGTGCTTCCAAGGCTACTCACCCGCCGGCCGGCTGGCCGGATGACGGCAAGAGAGTTTCAACAGAGCGACTACTTTGACAACATCCTCGTCTCCACGATCCGTTTTTTGGATTCGTTTCCCGCCAAGACTGCGAACGAGAAGCAGGCGTTCCTTCGGGGTTTAATCAAAGTTCTGCCGTCGTTCCCTAAGTCGGTCATGGAGAAGAAGGTGCTTCCTGCGCTACTTGAGGAATTAAAGGATAAGGAGCTATTGTCCTTGATCCTCCACAATGTATTCAAGATCGTCGAGCTTCTGCCAGCCGGGAAAAAGGCATTTAATAAGCAGGTTCGCCCTAGTCTGAAGGAGATATTTGTGACAAATGCGAAGCAGGGAGCGGAGAAGGACCCGACTCGGGATGCGGGCTTGATGATTATCCTGGAGCAGCTCTCTGTGGTTGCTAATAACTGCTCAGGGGCGGAATTCAAGGATGGTGAGCATTATGCAATCGTATGTTTCACGGTTAATGCGCTGATTTCATTGTTCAGATATCCTGCCGATAATATTTGTAGCTCTCGAGTCGCCTACGCCTACGCTTGTGGATGCCGCACTGAGGAGCCTGTCAATAATACTATCGGTTCTGGATTTCAGCACCATAAAGAACGAACTGTTCCCCGTTATTGCGACAATTTTCAGCAAAACCAACAGTCTAGCGATCAAAGTTAGGGGTCTGCAGGCTTTTGCCGCCCTGTGCGGCGGCTCGAACGACCCTGGCGCTGATGATGGACTGGACGGTTTTGGCCCGGGAAAGAAAAAGGGCTCAACGTCCAGCGCTCTGGACAAGTACACGATGCAAGAAAAGATTGTGCCACTTGTCAAAGCGATCAAGACCAAAGAGCCAGCCGTCATGATGGCTGCTCTGAACACTCTGAGGGTCATCGGCAACGTTGCGGATGCTGACTTCGTTGCCATCGACATTCTGCCCGTCCTGTGGAGCATGAGTTTGGGCCCTCTCCTGGATCTCAAACAGTTCCAATCATTTATGGAGCTTATCAAGACTCTTTCAAGGAGGGTCGAGGACGAGCAGACCAAGAAGCTTCAGGAGCTCTCTGGCGGTGGCAACGGCTCTGCAGCCGTAAATGACGACTTCATGTCGTTTGGGGCTATCGCTGGATCCTCCCTCGAGGCCAACGGGACGAGCGAGACTGACTTTGAGATGTTGGTGAAGGGCAAATCGGGCGGTGGTGCGACTTCGAACCCCCTCGATTCAGGGTGGGACAACCTCGCCTCTCCGAACAAGACAGTCACTTCCCCAGGTATCAGGTCCAGTGGGGCAACAACGCCGACACCCGCGTTCTCTTGGTCAACACCCAGTCCGGCTTCCGCGAGCAGCGGGAATCAGTTCGGCGCCGTCAAGGCCCAGCAACCGACGTTTAGAACAGTCACGCCTGATCTTGGTCGGTTTGAAGCACTTACGCCTACCTCGATGCAATATTCGCAACCACTGCAGCCGACCAGTGCCACGTTGCCACAGCAGCAGCAGCAGCAGTCATCATCGTCACTCAACTGGGGCAGCACATCAGCAGCGGCAAGCAATCCCTGGGCCAGCCCGTCACCTCAGCAACAGAAACCCCCGACTTCGGCGTTTGGAGGCATGTCTCTGGGACAGATGCAGTCAACTACGAGCAGCCAGACATCGAGGGCGTCGTCATTTTCGCTAGCGCCGCCACCTGCTCCAAATGCATCGTCCCTAGGAGGAACTCCAGGGTCTGGGTTCAGCCTTGCTCCGCCGCCAGGGGCCCCGCAGCGGCAGACCTCCTTTGGGGGAATAGGGGGTATGACTTCAGCTATGTCGTCTACACCAGCAACGGGCGGTTCTGGAATGTCATCCCTGTCGTCGCTTGGCAACTCTGGTATGATATCCGGCATGAACAGCATGAATAGTATGGGCGGTATGGGCAGCATGAACAGCCTGATGAACAAGAATACAAGCGGCATGGGCATAGGTATGGGCATGGGAATGGGGTTAGGGCAGCAGCAGCAGCAGCAACCACCGCCGCAACAGCAACCGGGTCAAAAGTCAGGATTAGATAAATATGCTAGTTTGCTATGAGCTTTGATATGGGAGGGTGAAGGAAGCCGATTTTGGCTATGAAAAGCGGTATATCTCTTAGCATTTCAAAAGGCAAGGCTGTGATAGGAAACAGGGAAGAACGACCTGTGATGAAGCGGATTGAGGCCAATTTTGGGAGTTGAGAGGGATGCTAGCGATGTGGAATTAGACTCCCGTGAGGAAAGTTGCTGGTACTTTTGGCAACTTGGCAATGGTGAATGAATACCCAGCAATATCCTTCCTTGCCTTGTGTCGTTTTTGGTCACATTGCACAGGGCTTCGGCCCTTGAGTGAGGCCGCATTTGACTGGGCCGTGGACCGGCCTGATTGCAATTGGAGGGGCCTCGAGGCACCTCAAAAGACCTTGGTTAGGCCTCAAAAGGCCTCAAGAAGGCCTCAACGGCCTCAAGATACCTCGCTCAGTGGGAGCCTCGCCGAAGTGGCCCCAGCAAATCTTGAGATATATAGGTAGGATTGTATCCCTTGACGGAAACTGAATCTTTTTCTTCCTCCTACATCATTGCAAATCCTCTTGCATGACCTGACCGAGGCGGAAGTGCAACCGTCCACCTCACCTCCTGGGTAGTCTCTTCGTTGCTGTTGCGGTCTGCCTCTTTATGCATGTGCCAGTGCGGAAACTCATGCATTGAAGTTTGTCGGTTCTCACCGCAGAAGAGTGAGAACTTAACACAGCCGTTATATAACCAAACTGTGTCAGATTTTTGTCTAGGTATGTATCTCACAACACAGAGAGTGGCTATTGCTTACCGTGAATCGGTTGCAAGACCCGCTCGTAAACTGGAATTTTATATCCACGGACGCCCTTGGGGCACCTCTCGGGGACAATCATTTCTTCGTCCCACAGATGATAGGAGAAACGGGAGGCCAAGCATACCAGCATCTTCAGAACGGCATTGCAGCTGAAAACAGCCCTGCAGCCACTGCCAACAATACCAACAACAGCCGCAACAACACCATCGCCACAATCTCACCAAACCCACCAAACCCCCGTCCCCACGCCTGCCCAAATTGCACCCGCCTCTTCACCACCACAAAAGACCGCGACCGCCACCTCCGCACCGTCCACCATCAAGCAACTCCCGGCGGTGACACCTGGGTATGCCACCAGTCGAAATGCAAGCGGAAGGGCAAACCCTTCTCCAGACACGACAACTATCTCAAGCATCTTAGAGAAGTCCACGGGTCCCCAAGGAGTGTCGCGCTTGAAGAGAGCAGCGAGGTGACGGCGGTCTCTGATGATGACGATGATGATGATGATGACGATGGGGGTGAACCATCTCCGGTAGCTGCTGTTGTAGGGGAGGGACTTTGCAGGAAGGGAAAGAGGAAGGCGGATGATGATGATAATGATGATGATGACCAAGAGGAGGAGGAGGGGGGGTTAGATGATCTCTCGCGGGAGGGGTTGCTGCAGGTGGTGCTTCAGATGGGACGGAAGTGTCGGAAGCTGGAGGACGAGATGCGAGTGCAGAGGCGGAGACACGAGTTGAGGGAGGATATGTGGTTGAGGTTGCTTTCTGTGAGGATGGGGAAGGATTTAGGATGAGGGATGACTGATAGACGACCTTGCCAGTTGTGGGTGGGATGAAATCATATTTGTTACATACCTACCGCTGGCCCATCCATGAGTGCCGTTTAAACGACACAACAAAGACAGTCGCTTCCTGATGGAGTAGTCTATTTACTTTTTTCCCGTTCCAGATTACCATAACCAGAGACAGCTAGCGTTTGCCGAACCCGCCCTCTTGCAAAGGCAGCGTCTATATCGATAACCAAACAGTCCGCCCATTCCATCACTCACTCGATAAAACCAAAGCCACACCCATCCCCTCATACAGCAAAAACACAATCATCGTCCTCTACACAGACCATACAAGGGTATCATTACTGCTCCGTGATAGGCAACAGAAAAAGAAAATCCATCCATCGTGGTAAACAACGCATTCTCCCTCCATCATCAGCAACCATACCATCACGCCTTGGTATTGTCTCCGTCATCGTCTTTCGCCACACCATTACCTCCCTCCTCGACGACCTTCTCCTTGCCATTCTCCTCCATTTCAGGCTTTACTTGCGTAAACACATGACGACTGGGGTATCCCTCCGCAAGTTTCACGTCTATGACTTGTCCCTCCGGAATCATCTCATGCTTAAGGTCCCATCCGGCGCGGCGACACAGCTCCGAGACAACGATGTCACAGTCGCCGAGCAGGTCGATATCAAAATTGACGTGTGATACGGGGGTACGGCTAATGTACAGCTGCGGGATATTCGGCGGGAGATACGGGACGACTTCGGACACGGGGGCTACCTTGAGACTAGTGCCGATGACAATTACCAGATCGACAAGATCGCGGTCATGCTCAGTTAGACGCTTGGAAAACTCGTCAGGTAGTGGCTCGCCGAAAAAGGTAATGTCTGGCTTCATAACGCCGGCGTTGTTCGCGGGCACGTCGAACTCGGAGTCCGAGTTGGAGTCGTAGTCGCCGGGGCGGCGGCGGACCTTCTTCTCGGTGCCATCGCGCTGTATCTTGCGCTTGCGGCTGTTGTTCGTCGTGCGGGCCCCTTGGGTGCACTTGCGGCAGCGCGGGATCTTGCCGGCTTTAATTTCGGGGAAGAGGGTATCGCCGACGACCTTGTAGCCGCACTTGACGCAGGAAGCGGTCGCAAAGGAGCCGTGGCACTGTATGAGCTTTTCAGGGAGGATGCCAGCCTTGGCCTCGAGATTATCGATATTTTGTGAGTAGTTGGTCAAGAGCTTGCCCTTCTCCTGCAGCAAGGCAATGAAGGCATGGGTCGGTGAGAATCGGTTGTGGCTGGGTAGGATGTCACGTGCCACTGAGTAGAAGATGGTCGGGTCCTGGCGGAACACAGTGATGTCGAATACCTCCTGTGGGTCACTGAGGCCGAGGTGCTCCAGTTTGGAGTATAGACCGATGCCCTTCGATCGGAAGTCCGGGATGCCCAGCGAGGTTGAGATGCCGGCGCCGGTCAGGACGATGATGTTCTGGGCGTTCTGTAGCAGATGAACGGCATCGTCGATAGTGTTGTACCGTATCAGCTTAGCCCGCTTGGACAGCTCCCGCGTGAGGGCCAGACTAAGCAGCCCGAAGTAGGCGTCGTCAGCAGCACCATCAAGAAAGGCAGGCGGGCGGATGCTAAACGCCGTCAGGAGCTTCTTGGCAGTAACGACGCCGGCATCGACAGTCCGCTTGCAAAAGACCTCGGGGCCGACAGCCCGCAGCAGTTGACGGAATCTAACGGCCTCCTCGGGCGTGCATGCATTAGGGTCTGTGTGGTCCGCGTTAGCCAGTGTCTCTTTCAGTCATGATTGCGTGTCATGAGTTACCATCGGTGAAAAACTTGTCCTCTGTCAGGTCATCGAGCGCGTCCTCGAATAGAGACTCGGTCTCCCACGAATCACCGAGGTCCATGACGCGCTCCTCAAGCTCGCTGAGGTTGGTATGAGCGACACCGTGCTGGATGTCTTCCTCGAGGTCGGCTAAGTGGCGTTTCTCGTCGTAGTTGACAACATTCTTGAGTCGTGAGCTCATCTTCTTGCCAACAGCCGCACCGTTGCCGTTGGCATCGCCATTGGTCGCGCGTGATGAATCCATTGTGGTGGCTGATGTGTTTTGTTTGAGTTGTTTCCCTTGCTCTGCTCCGTATGCGGGTTGCGGGTTGACCCAACAGACAGAAGCGAGTGGAATACAAGAGACAAAAATATAGCTGGCTGAGAGGCGAAGATGAAACACGATGCAAGGGAGCAAGTGAAATGGGCAGCAGCTGGTGCGACAACTTCACACAAAATTACAAATCCCGCCTCAGCCAAGTCAAGTTGCTCGCACACTCCAAAAGCCAGACGAGGTTGACGGGCTTGATGAGGAGACAAAGTAGCAAGACGCTGTGTCGCGACCGAGGATTGCGGGTTGACTGAAGTTTGCTGGCTGATGAGAATTGCCGAGACTGGTGGAAATGAAATGAAAGGACTGAGGTGGAAGAAAAAGACGGCTGCTTCGGTTCAGTCTCTTCAAATCTGCATCGTTGTTGTCTCGCGGAACGCAGCTTGCGAATTGGGGCGATAGTTGGTCTGCAACTTTATGTTCCGGGCTGCTAGCTCGCGCGGAAAGGCTCAAAAATTGGGTAGGATTGAAATGGCAAACAGAAGGGTGAGTGAATGTTGTGTGAGATGAGAAACTAAAGCGGAAGAAGAAACGGAACCCCAGGAGACTGGAGACGAGGGTTGGATAACATTGGGTAGTAGGCAGGTCTCAAGTGCAAAAACCCGCCGCGACAAAGGCCGGCCTCCCGACACACACACACCTCATACGCTCAGGACGCTGTCCACACAGACAACGCGTTACTGGCTCTGGTAGGTATTTGGGCGGCAATAGCTGACTCCATCAAATCCAGAGCGCCTCGGCAACTCAGTCTGCTCTTTTCTATCGTTGCAACTTGAACATTGGACAGTGCGAGTCTGGTGTCCTTCGGCGATCAATGCACTCTCATTACCTGGGTAGGTTCCTACTCCGTGATGCGCTACTGACACTGGGGGATAAACTCAAGATCTTATTGGAATGTACAGCTAGGCAGCTGCGAAGACATGCTGCTGTAGGGGGTTGCACCTATTCTAGAAATGTCAAGCCGAAGCAGCCAGCCAGCTTGTGCTTCAGCACAGTCTGCTGAGTGAATCTCTCCTGAGGCTGGCCAGCAAAAGCTCTCTCCCACCTTACTCGTCTGGTTCTAGGCCCTACGTTACCGTTCGCCACGCAACAAGTCCCTCGCCGTCCACCGAGTTCCACAGCAATGACCACATCATTTTGACAACTTGAGAAAATTACGCAAAGTGGTTAATAGAAGGATGTAAATGTATTTCCTCATGCGCTCTCTATCTACTTCCGAAATGCTACCAAGGAAACACTTTTGGGGCTTGGTGCAGCCCTTTACGATAAGTTTGCAAGTTTGCGCGAGTCTATCAGCTCTTCCAAACATCACTGCCGACCCAAACTCCCGATCCAACATAAAGAAAAATGTGGCCCAGAACAAAGAACCGTGAAATAAGAACACCGCCCTCCCTATAAGCAGCCACCACGCCAAACACCATAGGCTAATGCAGCTATGAAGTGTCCCCACAGGATTTCAGCTCATAGTAGCCGACTACATCCTCTTCTGGGTGATTGTACAATATTATACAGATCGGATCTTCTATCTCCGCATCTCGTGGCCGGGGTGCCACCCGTTTGTCGATCATCCATTTGTCGACTTGTCTTACTCCACAGAAAGGGAGCAAAGCTGGAGGGCTTTGCAATCCAGGCACGTTGCCGGGCGAATGTCAGACGGGGACCAACGGTCCCCAACGACCACCGAGGGGAGTAGACACAAGGCCTCAGTGTTGTGAACTTAGTAGTAGTTGGCCGGCGACACGTCATTGTCTATCCCGCCAGTGGGCCGAACACGCTCATGGGGCTGGCTTCCGGTCACCAGATGGTGGCTTTGGAACACCTAGGATAGGCACATTCTGGGTGTCGCTTGGTCTGGGCTCGTTCCCGTCACGCGGCTCAGACGTGATGTCCTGTTCGCCCTCGGTCTCTGGTACCGACCGTGGGAACATACCAAAATCAGGCTCGCTGCGTCGATCAATCGGTGACCAACCGGCAGCAATGCCGCCGGCCACAATACCTGCCATGACTGTGGCTGCCCCCAGCGCGCTGTTCGATCTCGAACGCGTGCTCTTACTCCGCTTGCGAGAATCTGGGGTTGGCGCGGGAGAGGGGTTGCCAAAGCTGTCCTCACGAGGCGGTGTTTGAGGCAGGCGCTGAATCGAGTTGGACCTCGAGTGTTCTCGGCTGTGGGACGGGCTCCTCTTCGGCAGGAACGTTTCGCGAGGGTACTTCATGGCGAACTTGAGGTTGTTGATGCGACCACCCTTAACACGCTTGAGGAAGGACAGCTCATCTCTCACTTCGTCAAGGGCTTGCGGGTAGTACTGATATCGCTCCTCATCGTTGGAGACCGTTACGCCAGGGACATTCGAGTGAACCCTGCGCTTGAGATAATCGGGGACCAGGCGCTCCAGCAGCGCATCGGGAATAAGTCGGATAATCATTCCCACGGGAATCGAGAGGAAACCCAGAACGATGGCATAAGCCCACATGGCCGCTGTTTGGCCCTCTGGGGCAATGTTGAATGGTTTGCCGCCAAACATGACGATGAGCACTTGTCCTCCACACATGATAATGCTGATGCCAATGAAGAACCAATTTTGGGAAATGCCCTCGAAAATGTTGAATCGATTGTCCAACCGACGGTTGCTGTGTGGTATTAGTATCCTTCAATATACCCAGGGGTTGTGCATTGGTCTACTTACTTCCACTGGTTGAAGATCTGCATCCACACAAATGTGTTGAACACCAAGGTTTGGATCTCTCCTTTTGATACGTCCGGGTCATAGGCGGGGAGAATGCCAGGGGAGCCGAAGTAGAGAAGGAACGTGATCAGCAACTGGTATACTGCTTGGCCAAGAATCATCTTCCACATCGTCGTCGAGATGATTGAGGATCCCTTGCGCTCCGGCTTGCGATTGATGATGCTGTCTTGTGGGGGGTCCGTCGCCAGGGCGAGAGCCGCGAGAGTATCCATGATGAGATTGACCCACAAAAGCTGGACAGCGGTGAGAACAGATGTTTCTGTGTCGCTGGAAACTGCCGACACGAACGTCAAGATGACGGCGGTGATGTTGACGGTGAGCTGGAACTGCAGGAAGCGCTTGACGGCGTCATTGACTGCGCGTCCCCACTTCAATGCCTTCACGATCGAGGCGAAATTATCATCCATGAGGATAATGGCCGAAGCCTCCTTGGCGACCTCAGTGCCCGCAATGCCCATTGAGAAACCGATGTCGGCCATTTTCAGCGCCGGAGCATCGTTTGTACCATCTCCCGTAACCGCCACAGTTTCACCCATATCCTTCAGTCTCTTGACCAGAATACGTTTGTCGTCGGGGCTTGATCGTGCCAACACGTGCAGCCGGGGAAGAATCTCCTCTTGCTGAGCCTTGGACATGTTTCGGAACTCAGGTCCTTCGAGGATGATGCTGTCGGGTTGAAGAATTCCGCAGTCACGAGCGATGGCCTCGGCGGTCAGCCTGTTATCTCCCGTAACCATACGAACAACGACACCAGCCCTCTGGCAGTCAAGGACGGCCTTTGTGACTCCCTCGCGGAGCGGGTCCTTGATGCCAACCATGCCAAGGAAGACCATATTCCGGCAGATATCTTCGAACGGAATATCATCTTTCTCACCACCGCGGCGAGATGATGCGGGTGGCCAGCGGTCAAAGTCCCGGTAGGTAAGGCCGATTGTCCGGAGAGAGTTTCGTGCATAGCTCTCGATAAGCCGTTTGACCGTATTGTGGTTGTCGTCTGTCATAGGAGCGGTCGAAAGCTCAGCAGAGGGGTCTCGAATGATATGGGTACATTTTTCCAGCACAATCTCCGAGGCACCTTTGACATAAAGCCGCGCTTTGCCGTTCTCAAGCTGAACCACAACGCCCATGCACTTTCGCCCGGAATCGAAGGGAATGAGGTGCAAAACCTTTGCGTTGGCGCGTTCCTCGCTGACCGAGCCCATCGCAAGATGCTCCTTAGCAAGAATAAGGAGAGCAGTTTCCGTCTTGGATCCAATAAAAGTCTTTTCTCCGTCAACGTCGCCTTCAAATGCCGTGGAATTGAGCGAGATGGATTTCCGCAACAGCTCCTTGACTGATGAACTGAGAGTTGAGACCAGCTCTCCAATACCAAGCTCTCGTTCCGGTTCGATCGGGCTGTCCGAGTCGGAGTCATCCTGAGGACCTGTTGCACCGAACCTGTGTGTAGTTCCGATGGTTCCCGATACAACTTGCATTTTGTTCTGGGTCAATGTCCCCGTTTTGTCACTGCAGATTGTTGTCGCATTGCCCATGACCTCGCATGCCTTTAGGTGACGAACTAGGTTGTTGTCCTTGAGCATTCGGGTGGTGGCGAAAGCCAGCGCAAGCGTAACCGCAAGAGGAAGTCCTTCGGGGACAGCTACCACAATAATTGTGACAACGACGATGAAAATCTTGAGAAACCGCTGTCCCTTTTCGGCGGGGGTCAAGTAATCTAACTTTGGAAGCTGGGCGAGGAACTTGATCAGGAGGACGATGAAAAGGAGAAGACCAGCAGCACCGCCGAGTTTTGCGATGTATTCGGCAATGACGTTGAGTTTTGACTGCAGAGGCGTAATCTCGGGGTCTTCGTTGAGAGCCATGAGAGTCTTGCCGTAGCTGGAATAGATGCCAGTTGAGGTGACCATGAATGTGCCCACGCCCTCCATGACACGGGCGCCTGACTGGATAAAGGGATCCATTTTCTTGAGGCTGTCGTGGTTCTCGATAGCAGCAAAGACCTCATCTGCCGGACGTTTCCGAATGATGTCTGATTCGCCAGTTGCCTGAGACTCGTCGCATTTCACATTGAAACCTTCGACCAAAACCCCGTCGACAGGTATCAGATCTCCAGGCTCAAGATGAACAATATCGCCGACCAGGACATCGAAAACGGAGAGCTCGATGGTCTTGCCGGATCGAACAACCCTGACCACTCGGTCTTGCTTCTTGTTGTTCAACTTCGCGAACTGCCGTTCCTTTTGAAAATCGTTCAGAGACCCTACAACGACCACAATGACGATGGCGGCGATAATTGCAACGCCCTCGATCCAGTCGACTGGTGTGACACCTTCGGGATGCGTTATTCCAAATGTTTGGTAAAGACCGACAGCCAGTGAAATGGCCGCCGCAACAGATAGCAGGATCAGGACCTTGTCGTTGTATGTGATCCACATCAGCTGCAGCAGGCTCTTTCCCTTCTTGGCGGGCAACCTGTTATCGCTGAAGACTCGCTTTCTTGATGAAAAGTTTCCAGAATCGTTTCTCCTAGGGTGCGCTGTGTGGCTCTCCGTCGGGGCTAAGGGCGCCACTGATGTCTTGATGCCGTCTGCCGCAGCTTTTTCGTTCATTCGAGCAGTTTCGGCTGCTTCTTCGAAGGACACATGGCCGACAAGGGAGGTCTCCTCGACGCTGAGGCCTGCCTTCCGATCCGTGCGCAGTCCTTTTTCCAACCCGGCGAGACCACCGAGTTTCCAGAAAGCTGGGAGGCTTTTGGGGTCGAACATCTTGTTGAGCATACCCGGAGTGTACGCAAACGGATTATCCTCCACCTTGAAGTCGCTTTCCTTCCCAACGTCTGGTTTGAGCGCATCTGCGTCATTCTTGATTTGGTCCGCTTCCGAGGAGCTGCTTGCGCGTGACCGGTTGCTCTTCTCTCCGAAAGATTGAACCCCGATCACTGTTTCCGAGGATACGGAATCGGTCGAACCGACCGAGTTCTGCCGCGACATGGAGGAGTTGGGTACAGCCAGGAACGCGGCGCCGCGATCGTTCCCGCGTAGCGCGGTAACGGGGCTGGACACATTGTGCGGGCTCGTAGGCCGGCTGTCTCTGTCGAAGGATCTTGATGGGTTGCCGTCGGCTCTCGGCCCTGAGTTGCTGCGCTGGTGCGCGTTCGTCCAGCTGCTCGCCATCGGGTCGGCTGTGGAGGGACTGTTCCCGCCGTCTCCAATGGATATAGGCGAGCTGGTAAACACTCGATGGGCGTCGGAATCCGGCTGGGCTTCCGTATTCGGGCTCACAGCAGTGGTGTCAATGGTGATAGTAGGACTGCGGCAACATGATGGTCAGGTTCTAATAGAGAAAGGACACCGGGAACGGGAAAAACGTACGCTCTCTGTCTCCGCACAGTTGAGCGCTCTCCATCCTGGCCGTCCTGGCCTGGACTGGCCATGGTAGCTGAGGCGGTTGGTCAAAGTCGTAAGCAGAGCGCGACTCAGCCCCGGTCGGCAAGGCAATCGCAATTCCTTTGGGGAAAGTCAAGGAGGCCAATGGCGATTTTGGCGGAGTGGCAACGAGGCTGTACCCGCAAAGGCAGAAATGGCAGATGCGAGGTGGTACGCAGCAAGGAGGTCGCCAACTTTCAAGCAAGCTGCCCTGCCACAATTGGGAGGCCCCAAAGCAAAAAAAAAAAAAAGAGAAGCCGCGACGACACTTAAAGGGACCCAGTGTCTAAGTCGTAGGCTAAGAAAGGCTGTAGGTCTGCTGCAAGACGAGGAGGGAGGCCAACGGTGCGAGAGGGTGTCCGCAAACCAGGCGGGGTGCTTTGCTAGAGAGTTCTCGGAGTGGTTGCTGGTGGTGAGCAAAGGCGGCTCTGTCTGTGGTTATGAGGAGGCTGTCACGATGGTACATATGCGTGACGGCGAGGTGCCGAGAAAAGGCGGAGAGGCGCTATGACATCTAACCGCTTCGTAGCAACATTGGGTGTCCAGTGTGGCTCTGGTGAGTTTGGAGATGTCCACGCAGTGATCGATAGACAAAGTCAAGATGCAGAAAGGGCAGGAGAATGATCGAAACATCCTAAGCACTCCACCAGCAAGGGCGTCCGTTACTCCAGAGGGCAAGAGGACCAAGTGCGCCAAGGCCAAGGGAGGCTGTGCAGCCGCCAAGCGAATCAAAGGCCGCTTCGTTTGACGTAGCTCAATCTTCCGGTCTTTGACTGACAGGGGTGTCTAGAGATGGCATCGGTTCGTTTCGAGAACCCGTTTCTTAATGAGGGAGGTGATCGCTCTGGGGCGAGAAACCTCCACCCATTACCCATCGCCGGCCAGGCAGTTTGACTCTCGGCATTCTCTGTGTGTTGATGTGCTCTTGGAATGTAAGACGCGATGATGACTGTCCCGCTTAGGTACACCTGAACACACGCAAATAAACGGGAGTGTGACTTGCATTCGGGCCCAGTGACTTCGGTTTAGTCTAGCCCGAACAAGCATTTAGCCAATCCCCATCTTTATTAGCGCCATGCGAATCGCCTGAGCAACCCTGGGCGAAATGGCAAAAGAAAATCGCTGTGCCGCCAACTGGCAGGAGCAGCCGCCTAGTGGTATGGACACCCGTCGCTGGGCGCACCGTGCATACTGCAGCCCCAACAACCCCAGAGCCATTGGGAGATCATCGTGAAGACAGAAACTTGCCCTCGCGCGGGATTTTGTTGTAATATTTGCTGCAATGACATAACTAACCCCTCATCATAGCTCTCATTGCCAATGGGGCCCGCACGTTGAGCGAGCCAGACACCCACGCCCTCCTCTACTTTGTTTTCATTGCGCCACACGTACCACATAAGTTGGGGGTCTTTGCGACTACGTGATCGGTAACCAGCATCTTAAGATTGCCCGGTGGGTACTTCAATCACCCTCCACAATTGCGGGCCTCAGGGGGCGCAAACAGCAGACGAAAACTTATAAACACGCCAAGCGCCACTTGAACTTGGCTGCTTGCCCTGGGTGACTGGGTGCCTGCGCCAGCTGGCCAGAATGGCCCAGAAACAGCCGACCCTTGCGTCGTTGACAGGAGACCGGAGCTCTCCCTGTTGTGATACACCGCCACCAACAACAGAGGCAGGCGGCAATGCTTCCACCATCGGAGCCGGTGCCGAACCCGAGGCCGAAGACTCCCGTACCGGGTGGCCGAATCAACCTGCCCGCATGTCCCCAAAATCAACATCATCGGCGGTCGTCTTTTTGCGCAGCCAAGACAGCAACACCCTGCATGCTTCATCCATCCCCAGTAGCCCATGGCTGACCGCTGCCTCACAGTGCAAGGTGGAGGTAGTAAATGTGACTGGCTACCCCACACACTGGGAATGTCGATGATCACAGCGGCAGTGAATCACAGGGACGGCCCCCCAGGCGCCAATGCGCAGGACGTCTTTGCATGGTGTCGTGCCACGATCTATCTGCCAGCCAAGATTCCCGGTTATAACTTCCACTGGTTAAGCTCAGAAGATGCTGGACCCTCACCTTCAGTCCCCCCATCAAGACGCCTTGGTTTTCACCGGACCAAGCTCACAGACATTGGATGGCTGGTTCCCGGCCGAGGCCAGGCCAGTGCGTGTCTCAGAGGGGGCGATTTAGCCTCGTAACCCAAGGCGCAGTTGCATCAAACCTCTCGGCCTTTTTGCCGCCGAACAGTCTCGAATAGATCAGATGGAGAAAAGCAGTGATGCAAAACCGACGTCCAAAGCCCAAACAATGCCACGGATGACTGTGGTTGCTGGCGACTATTCGGTCAATGGTGCGTCAGAAGCAGTCGTTCATCCGATGTAAGGCAACTCGAAAGTTCGGCCCCGGAGATGATGGGGGCCAAGATACCAGCATCATCTCGTCTCAACGGTTCTTCTACGTTTGCGAAACGCCTGCGTCCTTTCCCCGGACCGATTGGTTAGGTGATATCGCCAGCGCTCAAGTGCCGTAGCCCCATGCCTTCAGAGCATTTACAATGCTCGAGAACCCGGAATCGACCCATCCCTTTTTCATGATTGGGCTTTCGAGCCGCCACGGAACCCATCACAATTCGAGAAAGGCATTGATTGGGAAGGACGAGGTGCATTCCAAACAAGAAAAGACGACTCGGCAATGAAGCCAAGCCGACGTTTTGCTCCGGCGACGTCAAAAGCCGTTGCAGTCAAGCGCCCACTATCGTCATCCCGTCGACCTTTCATGCACGATGATGCGAGTCGGCCACTGTTTTGCACACAACCGTCGCGAACTACCTCTTGCCACCTCCACGTGGGACAACATCTCCCGAGCATCTTAATACCTTAATTGTATAATATGTCCGCGTGGTATGCAGGACCATTGAACATCCTTCGCGAGCAGTAAAAGCCCAGAACTGCCAAGATATCCCTTTTCAGTAGGTTTGACAGCACTCTGCCTTGTGGTGGTCAGAACGAAGGACTCAGATGAGCACAATTCTCTTTTAAGGACACAAGGCACAGAATGCACCTTGTTGGAAGGCTTTGCAGCGACAGGATCTTTCTCTTGGCTCTCTGAAGGTTGCGAGCATTGTTGCATTTGCCGTTTTGCATTGCCCGCAACCATCACCAAACACCCGAATCCTCACATAACGACGGAAACGTGAGGCTCTTTGCGAGGCATTTTCCCCATCGTGTCGTCGCTCAATGTCCGAGATGACAAGTCGCCTCGTCTCGAAACTTTGGGGGCTTTTTACCAAGTTTCGGTGAAGAGGCTTATCAGTATCAGATTTGCAAGACAGTAGAAGCTACTAATGTGATGCTATGGCGATCGGGTTGGAGCCAAGGGGTGTCAGTATGCCGGGTTGAGGTCGATCCGGCCCATCGAAACCGCTGCGGATTGCTCGTTCTGGAAAGGCAGCTCGACTTGGCCCGTGAGCGAATGAATGGCAACACTAAGAGGAGCAGCGCATGAATAATGACGGCCTGGCTTTGCAGCAGAATGCTTCCAGAGGGATTGAGACCACCGTGTTGGCTGCTTCCAGAAGGAATATGGAAACCTGCCGTGGACTGCGAAGTTTTTTCGGCCCGTTCGTAAGCAACTCTCCGCCAAGAGGCTCCCGGCAAGGAGATTAGTTCCCAGAATCGGCAGGTACGATTGGGATAACTGGGAACCCACCGGCAGAAATCATGGCAGTGCTTTAAAGTTTGAGTCTTGTCGACTTCCGTTTGGGGACCGTTTCTGTCGGATGGAAAATTACCACGGTCTTGGAAGTCTTTGGGGGCGATTCCAATGACTGCTAATAGACCGAGATGTTTTACGAGGCGCGGAGGGTCGTTAACTTTTTTGTGCCTTGGCAAAAATGACCACCCTGGTCAACAGAACAGGTCACTCTTTTCCGTGCGGCAAGGCGTCAGATGGAACCTCGCACGGCTTGATAACGGACGACGACCTCTCGAAGACGATGGCAATGCATTCAGATAAAGTAAGGTAGTAAATCGTGTTATGAAGAGCCAATTAACAGCCCCATAGTTGGTCGGTGTCACTGGATACTCTAGAAGTTGGAAAAGTACCGAAGTACACGTGCGGAGACGGTCTAGAATGAGAGCTCCCCGATCTCATCGGTAGACAGTCAAGAACCCGATCGCACACAGGCGGGGTGTCACTCACGTTGGATCCCGAGTGGTCATTTACATCGACTCCTTCCCGAACCGGCTCCACGACACTCCCTCCCACCGGTTCGCTCATGGCCACGACTCCATCAGAAACAAGATGATCGGCTACCAACGGGCAGTTAAGGTATGACCCACTGGTTTCCGGTGTTTCTGGCGACATTCGCTACTTCACCCATAGTACTGATCTGACACCCTATCCCACTTCCAAGGAACATCAACAGTTGCTCTGGTGCCACTGTGCCCGCCCAGCAAGAGCTCGCCAGAAATTGCCCGCCCACCCCCTCGAGCACGGCAGACGAGAATGGAGAAGGTGGACGCGGAAAGGGACGAGGCTGTGCAAGCGTCGTATGCAGGAGACCAGACAAGTCCATCGCACTTGGCTGCATACTGGGCGAAAACTGAATTATTTCGACGGCCCTTCCCCCCACTTTATTTTTGTTTCTTGTTTGGAACTTGGAATAGAGGGTGCAGAGGGGCCGAAACGGCTCTTGCAGCTTGGCTTTCCTTGGGTCGTCACGGTACCGGCTCCGGATGACGCTCGGTTCGTGCCGAGAGAAACCACATGGCATTCGCTGGCCAACCCCCGGCTCACCCGGACAACTGGAGTCTGCAGTCTTCGCGGAGGTCATGAAGTAAGCACAGCCTTCAGCGGGGGTCGGCTAAACCTTCACATTGGGAAACCCACGGCGACAACCTGCCCAGTGGGGAGAGAGTTTACGTGATTGATACATTCTCTATCTTGGCCTGTCTTGGCGATGAGACAAAAGTTGCTTCCTTAGGGAGGAGACAGCATTGGCGCCCAGAGATAGGGGCCTGTGTTTTGTTGCGCCTTTTTCACCCCCCCTCTGCCGATCCAGACCCACGCGTGTATATCTCCAAAGCGGCCGGTACGGACGCAAGAGGTTGCTTACTCCGTAAAGAGCGGAGTCCAGAATTGTGGCGGAGCAAGACAGTGCTAGTCCAGAGCGGGATCTGAAGTCTCAGACGGGACTTGTCAGACTCAAAAACACGGATCTAGCACTTGGCCACAGAGGCAGCTCTGTTGGCTTTGGCTAAGATCGGGATGCCGGGGCGGGACCGGGGCCGAACTCATCACGACGCCCCCCAACGCCGGCCAAGATCAACGTCCTTGACCATGACCATCTCGTCTGAGCCCAGGGTGACGTGGTCTTCATCTCCACTATCGTGCTCAGAACCCCTCACGAAGGGGATAACAGCGAGGCGCAGCACGCCCGCCCAGAACCCTGCAACGATGCCCTTGAGATCCCCCGTCTGCTTGAAATCGGGGAAGGCGTTGACCTCAAGGAGCCAAGCCGTTCCCGCGGCGTGAACGAGAAAGTCCAGCCCGTAGACCTCAAACGCACACTCGAGTGGCTGAAAGTGTATCATCATACCCCGGGCCGCGGCCTCGAACAGCTCACCCGTAACTGCGCAGATCTGCTCGAAGATGTTGTCGGCCGTCTCCTGCGGCAGCGGCAGGTCCCAAAAGCGGTGGACCGAGTTGGATTTGGCGGCTGTGTCGTCGCCCTGCAGACAGGTATTGGTCAAGTGTGCGTCGAGGTCGATCTCAACCTCGTCCGCTCTGTCTCGACCTTCCCCATCTCCAGCAGAAGCTACCACGGGGGGCTGGTAGGGCTTGGCTGCGAAAAGCGCCAGCATTTCCTTGTAGACGTAAACGCGCATGCTGCCCACGGCCAAGACGTAGACCCGGACGTGGAACTTGCGGTTGTCCAGCTCGGGCAACAACAAGGGCGGGTGGATGTACGGCTGGGCGACAAAGTGGCGGAGGTGAGAAGCCATGATGCGATCCAAGTCTCCCTCCTCCTCGTCTGCACCACTCTCGTCGTTGTGATCACCAAAGGCACCCTGAGTAACAGCAGCTCCGCCACCGTCTTCCTCCTCGTCCTCTTCGAATTCCGGCTCCCACTCATCAAAAATCCCCTGCAGCTGCTCCATGGTGCAAAACAGCCTGATACCCTGGCCGCGATCGCTCATACTCGGCTTGAGGATCCACCACTCCAGTTCCTTCCCCCCTTTCCCTGTCAATGCACAACCACCACCATCACCAACCCTCACAACCTCACCCGTACCCGTACCCGTACCCGTATCCTCATCTCCCCCCTCCCGCTCCGCCACCCCCTCTTCCTCTCCTCCACCTCCCCCATCCTCCAACAACACCGCATTTCCCCCTAAGCTAGCATTGAGATCCCACGCCTCAACCAGCGCATCGTCCAGAAACTCCGCAAAATCCACCTCAAACGCCTCGCTGCGCTTGACGTGCGTGCCCAGCACCGATTGCGGGTGCTTCGCCACCCAGTTGTCCACCGTGGCTGACAGGAAGTGCTTGCGGATGAGAGCTTTTCGGATGACATAGCTGTTGACGAGGCAGGTGGCGCTGTGCGTGGAGGCGTAGTCGAAGTCGATGGACTCGTAGGCGGAGATCTGGAGGATTTTGGCGTTAGGGGGGGCGGAGGCAGGGAGGAGAGATGGCAGGGAGGTTTCGACGGAGGTGTCGGAGGGTGCGGGTGAGAGGAGGGTGTAGCTTCCTGGGGGGAAGAGGGAGGCCATGGCTGAGAGGATCAGGGGCTGTACGTATGTGTCTTCGTAGTTGATCAGGACGTGGAAGTGCGGGATTGGTGGTGTTGGCGTTTGGGTTTTTGTTCGGATGGGGAGGGTTATTCGGGTGAGTCCTGGAACGGTGGTTTGTGTCGTTGTAGCAGTGGGTGAACTGCTGCCCCTGGAAGTAAACAATGGTAAGAAAATGTTCTGCTCTACTGCTGTGATGGCGGATGGGGAACGGGCACGGTGCTGGGAGGCAAGGCATCGGCATCGAGAGCTTCTCTCTAGAGCAGCTGTCTATCTATTTCTAGATTCGCCTTCTATGCTCTATCTTATGACCTTGGTTTTCTGTTCCCCATCGTCTGGACAAGCCAGGGCGTCTATCACCATGCCCGTTCGTCCCGCGTGATATTCATCACCGCCAAAAAAGGGGGCAACAACAAACCATAACAGCAATGCAACAGCAACGCAACGCAACAGCAACTCAAACACTTACAACTGTAACTCTTCTCCGTGCAAATTCGTACCAGCCTGGAAGAAGTTGGCCTTCAACGGCGTGACACTGCAAAAAAGCACCAACTGTTAGTCTTTGTCCACACATCGTCAAAATCCCCGCAAAACATACCTGGTAAAGCCCTCTTTGACCGCCCACCCGTCGTTCCCAGGAGGCGCCTCTTCCACACTCTTATACACATCCGTAAATCTCGGCGACCACTTGAAGTGCTTATGAGTATGGGGTTTCGGGCCCTTATCCTCACCACCCTCCCCCTCCTTCTCCTCCGCGCGGCCCTCGCCCTCGCGTATCCTCTCCTCGTCCTCGTTCTCCCCATCGACACTCCCATCCACCTCGGTAAAGCAGCTCCCCGCGCCCCAATAGTTCTGCAACACCCCCGTATACAGCACCTTCTCCTTCTCAAGGCCCTCCAGCAGCGGCACATTGACGCTATACAAATCCACGCTCCCATCCTCCGGCCACGCCTTCCACAGCGCCTCAATGACCTTGACGCCCCTGCGTCCGGCCGCCGCAATGATCTCGCTGTCATGATTCCTCGAGAAGAACGCATAGCTAAGCGCAATGGCGCGCTTCCTGCAAACGGCAGCCTCCAGCGCGCCGCCGAGCGTGCCGCTGCTCAGCGCAAACACGGCCGTGGTGTTGCGTCCGTAGTTGGGTCCGCTGACAACCAGATCGACCTCCCCTCTGTCCTGGAAGAAGTGGTACAGGCCGATCTGCACGCACGAGGCGGGCGTGCCGTCGACGAGGACCCATTCCTCGACACCGGGGCGTGAGCTGGGCCTGGTGTGGGTGGTTCCATGGGTGGTGTCGTCCTCGTCCTCGCGGATAGGCGAGGTGAGACCAGCGGCGGGACGGTTTAGCGGCGGGGGGCGGTAGTACGTGGGCTTGACGGTCTGGCCGATCATGTGGGCCTTTCCGATCCATGAGCGCTGGGTGTGGGGGAGGCAGACAGAGATGACATGGCCGGCGGCTTGCAGCTCGCGGACGAGACTGTGCACGTAGGGCGAGGAATGGGGCGACGGGGGCCCATCGTCATTGACGATGAGGATGTGCATCGTGGCGGTGGTCAGCAGTGTTCTTACTCTGGGGTGAGGTGTAACGAAGGCTAGAGACTAGAGAAGCTAGGTCCTGTTCCCTGATTTATACATAAAAGTGGCTCTGGTTGGGCTCCGTTGACGATTTTCTGCCCCTCGCTGCCGTGATGTGGAATGCGGGGGTGGGGCAAACAAAGCACAAGAGGGGGGTAGAAACACAGAAACGGGTGTCGTGGTCGCATGATGCAGGATGACGGCAATGCACGGGAATACCCTCTAGCACTTCACATCGCGATATCAAAAGGACTCAAGTTTCCGAAACCTTGACGTACCACCGGTTTCAAATACCGGTAGCCGTCTAATTCTTCCAGACCTATCTAGACTTTGCTAAACTAGTTATTCCTGACTGAACACAGACTTCCTCAGTTTTGACATGGGGGCGCATCCATTTTTCGCCCATCTCATATCCATCGTCTGTGTCGTGATAACAAATAACCATATTGGTAACTCTGACCATAAGAAATGGCACAGTCTGTCGTGACCTTGCACAGCGTTATGCAAAGAAGGCCATATGACTCCTTCTCGACGTCACATTAATTCCTGCGCTCCTAAAATCGTTGCAGTATCACCCCGTAAACAGCCTTCCCAAACTCCGTGCCCATCCTTCGTCAGAGTCTTTCATGCCGTGATACTTTGGTGCCATTTGTACAAGCCAATCAATCGGTGAGGCCTGATCGCATTTTGCAGTCAAGCCTGAGTCCGCTCTGCGGTAACTGCAGTGCGGTTAAGCTCGGCTCCGTTTCGTGGAGCTCGACGAAAGTTCGTCGCCCTGGCGCTTCTGACCCGGGATCTGGCCATCCGAACCGCCCTTCACACGGCGCCAACCGTCGAATGGGCTGTGCCTGCCGCGTCCGGTGCTATTCTTAGTAGCCTGGACACTGGCGTTCATGGCGGTAGACTCCGCGGGCTGCTTTCCGAAACGCGTCGCGCGTGCGGTGGTGGGAGGTGAAGCTGGCGCAAACTTCGGTGCCTTGGGCGTGCCGGGGGCTTCCTCGACCAGATCCATGGGAGTCGTCGGGTTGTTCTCTGCCTCGATCTCTGCCTCGTGCATCAGGACATTATCCTCGATCTCGGTCGCAACTTCGTCCTCGTCCGTGAGCATCTCGGGCTCTTGAACCTTTGGCGGGAACAGTAGACGGGGCTTGATAGACTTGCGAGTCAATCGTCTCGGCGAACCATCAGAACCGGAAGCCGCGTCCTCATGTTCAGTTTCCTTCTGGAAGATCTTCTTGCCACGGCTGCAACAAATGTTAGCTTTTACTTCTTCATGCAGATGAGTACAGTTGGGATGGAACGTACAATACTTTTAGGCGGCCATCGTCCCGGCGAACTGCCTCATCAATACTGATCATGCCCTCGCCTGGAATAGAGACCATCTGGCGCTTGCTCCGACGCAGACCAACGGCAGGAGCGGGGCGATCACCATAGAACGGGTTGGCGGCGCTCCGGTCAACTTCGGGAATGCGCTCGTGCGAATCAGTGTAGATCGCAATCGGCTCCTCGATATTGTCGTCGGCTGAGAAACTGTCGAGGACGTAGTTCTGGGTACGCGACTTCTTAGGGGTAGGCATAACCTCGGATTCGTTGAAGAGACTGCGTGCGACTGCCTGGATATTGTCTCTGGTCTTCTGAGAAGGCGGCTTCTGAGGCGTCTTGGCTGGGGTAATGAGCATGCCGACGGCAGAGATGCTAGCACGGCCGGGATGTAGATGCTCGGGCTGGCCTACAAATCCAAGAGCTGCAGCAGCGGATGTGGTTGACTCTGTAGTCAAGCTGGCAGAAGTGCGATGAGACGCATTCGCGACCGGAGCGCGCCGCTTCTGGGGAGAGGAAGCGGGGGAAGCCATTGTGGTATTGCGGCGAGACTTTGTGCGCTTTGGTGATCCAAGCGAAGGCAAATGAGCACCGCGGCTTTCGGGCTGGTGTCGCACGGAAAGGTGAGGTGAAGGAGTGCGATTGGCAGCGCGGTGTTGAAGGCGGGTAGACTTGCGAGGGGTGTAGGGTTCGTAGCTGTCTGTGTATCCGTGAAGAGGTGCAGGCGGGGTATGGATTCTGCCAGAGGAAGGACCCGGGGAAGGTGTTGCTACTGCAAAGGCTCCAACCTCCATTTCGAAGCCTGAATCGGACGAAATGCGCTTTGCGGTTTGAGGACTTTCGTTGCACCTGCCTGACTGCTCAACTGGACCGCCAGGCGATGCTGCTTGCTGCTGCGATGGCTGATTTTCCGCGCACCTTGTAGCAGCGGCGGTATTGTGGGGGAAAAAGATGAGTTCGCGCCGCAAACTCAAGGTCCGGGGGGCCTCAGGCGAGAGCTCGAGTGAACTCAAGACCGGGCAGGAACGGAAGCTGAATGAAATCGGCGGCGACAAGAGGGGGATAACAGAGCTCAATTGTGCAAAACTGCAATATTGAATTCCAGGAAACCAAGGTAGAGTAAACAATGCTGGGATTGCCCTCGAACAAGTCAAGCGGAGTTTGTGAGGTGGAAAGTGGATGTCAGAAATCAATGTTTAGTTGCAAATCTGGGGATTTGCGATGAGGTTGTCAAGGGAGAAAGCACGGAAAAGAGGCTGGGGGCGGTCTGCACCGGTTTCGAACGCACAGCCAGCCTTCCCTGTTGCCCGGCTCCACTCTTATTGGCCCACGAACTGAGGAGATAAATTAAAACTGACGCGAAAACCCCACAACGCGACAGGGGTTCGCGTCAAGGCCAGGACCCTCGTGGCCTGACCCCTCCAATTCGCTGCAGACACTTGAGCGCTGGCAGCCATCAGCAAACGAAACGTCATCCGAGTGTCGGTTCAGAGACAAGCGCCCCAAACAACAACATCACCACATTGTGGATCTGTGAGCTGGAATTGAGGCCTAACGCTCTGACTAAGACACGAAAGGACGGTGCAACACATAACTCAAAAGCAAACGCAGTGCACCATGGCCGACAACATCGATAGCTCTGACCAGGAGTCTTCGGACCTCTTTGCGTCACCCTCGGAGCGCACAGCTGCCGGACGCGCCCCGCACCAGCTACCCGACAGGACAAAGACCCCTACCAACCAAAACTCCCGATACGACGCCGAAGAGGCCCAGGAGGCCCGGGAGGCAGCCCTACGTAGAGAATTAGAGGGCGTGAGAAACATCAATGAAGTCATTGAGGGGGTCATTGGCACCCTTGAGCGGGCCAAGGGCAACATGGGGGTAGGTGTTTGCGCTGGCCTGAATAAAGGCCAGCAGTTTCTGTGAGCATCGAAGCCGATGTTAACGTTTATTCTAGACTGTATCCAAGACAGTCGAAAACGCATCGATGTTGCTCAACACGTGGACCCGGATCCTGTCCCAGACAGAGCACAATCAGCGACTGATTCTCAACCCTAATTGGAAGGGCGCAACCCAAGACCTGGCTGATGCTGAGAACGAGGTGTTCTACAAGCAGCAGGAGGCTGAGAGGCGGGCGGCTGAGCTAGAACGCAGGCGCGAAGATGCCAGGAGGAAGGCAGAGGAGGAGGAAAGACAGAAGTTGGTGGCGCCAGCCTCGAGAGGGTCGTCAACTCGGGGCACAAGAGCCGGGCGTGGGCGAGGATCGGTTAGGGGTAGCTCGTCGGGATATGGTATGTCATCCGGGTATGGCGTAAATACCACCTCGTCGAGCACCAGGAGCGGGAGAGGTACGTCAGGGATAGGTAGGGCTTTTGGAAGTGCTAGGGGAGGGCGGTCAAGAGGCACAGGCGATAAGTCGTGATAGTCCAGCCTGACTCCACCAACAAAATACATTTCCTACGTGCCAATGATCCAATGACACCATCGTATCCTGAACGCCGTGGCAACTAAACCTAACCTGGTATATTACAAAAAAAACCCTGTCCAACCGCAACCGCGAGCCTCTCATGCAAGCGCTACTTCTTCTTGAAAAAGTCACTCATCTTCTTCATCCCCGATGTGTTGACCTTGGCTAGCTGCTTAACGCCACGACTCTGGTTTGCCTTTTTGACCTTATCCTCTTCCTCTTTCTTCCGGCGCTTCTCAGCCCGCTCATATTCTTCCTCGTCATCCATCGCCCGCTTTCGTGAGTAGTCGGGCGCCCTGGCTGCCATGGCCTCTTGGCGCAACTTTGTAAGCTGAGCAACATACTCACTGAGCGGGCTGAAGTCCACAGAAGATGATTTTGCCACCAATTCTTTCAGCGCTCCGGCTAGGGGCGGAGCGATATAGCTGGAGCAGATAAAGTTGAATGCAACCCGTAGTCTCTGCAGCTTGACGACCTCATCGGACGCAGTCATAGCACTGGTGACGACCTCGTTGGCGGCCGAATCACCCGACACTGATGTAGCGGCAGTGGACGCCTCGGAAAGTGTGCTCGCCGAAGTCTCAAGGGACGAGACCGTAGACTGGGAATCCGCCCCGTCTGGCTGAGGCGTGCTGCTTTCTGAGGTTGCCTTGCCGCCAGCATCCGGTGCAGACCTGCTCCTGATCCCTAGAATAGGCGCCTCGAGCGCCTTCGCCACAAACTTGTCTTCCAAGCTCTTGGGCAAGCCTTTCTCACTCATCCGCTTCGCTTTGGACAGGATCTCATCCACCAGTCTTGACTCGTTTAGTCGGTACATCTGCTCGTCCCCAGCCTCGACCGCGTCGCAGACGGCATCCATCCTCGACAGGAGAATGCTCCTGGCACTCGGCCATGCCAAGACATCCGACAGATGGCCGCCTAACTCGGAAAGTGCGTCGAAATGGTCGTCGCTGGAAAGGAACATGCGCTTCTTCGACCCCTTGGCATCATCTCCAGACTTACGCCCCTGTGTGGAGGCCAGCGCAGGCAGGAGGAGGAATAATGGATCAATCGGTGTCGCGACATAGAGTTCTGGGTTGCTAGCGACCTGCGCATCGAACCCGTCGTTCTTCGAGCCGTCTTCTATCCTGGCATTGTCGAGCAGCCAACTCCGGGGAGCCGATTTGGGCGGGGAGATCTTGTTGAACTCGAAGAAGCCCGATTCGGGGCAAACTAGATATCTGGTGGGCTTCGCATAACGAGGGTTTTGCAGAGTGACAATGCGGGCTGCCGCAGTGGCTGTCTTTGGGATGATGAAGAACCTCGGTGGGTTCTCTGCTTCTGGTGGTAGAGTGAAGGCCGCTGTCGTGGCGGCGGGCTTTGCTTTCTCTGCCTTTACTGCTTTCGCCGTGGACGCCGCCCCTTTTGCTGCTCGTGTCCTCGCCATAAATGCGGAAAATTATGGTATGTATGTGCTCTTCAAGGTGAAATGCGCGGGCTGTATGTATAGGTATCGATGTTGTCCCAAAAGTGCACTCTCCAAGGGGTCAATTGCAGGCTTTCTTTCTGGTGCGCAAAGGTGTAAGACCCCTGTCAAATCCGACGCGACTTTGACGCGTCGCATCGCGACCAGCGGTCTCGGCTACCAGCGCCGACTTTTGCAAGCACGTTCTATTCCCTGCAAGCCAGACACTCAGCCCAAGCCCACCACCAAACTTTCGCCTTATCGCACCGTTTGAGGCTTATCGCTCTGTTCTGGAATCCATCGTCAACAAGCTGATCCCTTTTTTGGTCCAACAAGCTTGCTGTCGTTGGATGAAACATAGCAGCCATTACCCTGCAATTTTTGGGCCTTTTGCTGAAATCTACGAAAACAACGTTCGTCTCCGACTGGGTGCTCTGCAGTCTCCCGACGACGATGTTGGCATTGTCTCACCTTAATTGGCTATTATAGGGGGACCCTGGCACGCCTTAGCTTCGCAGGAACGGACCTTGCTTCCGCTTTTCGTCTGGGGCCTGTAAACAACGGAAGGCGTGTTTGTATTCCTCGCGCCGGTCTAAACCTTAGTAGAGGCTGAGGGCTTGGGCATTCGCTGCTTAGTATGTTGCTTCGTTCTCGCATGTCGTGAAAAGCAAAATATGCTTACGACCGAAACAGCAATGGCCTCCCAATGGCCCCCTCGATCGCCTCACGATGCCCTCTTGGGCACGCCCTCAGGCCGCGACCGCTTGCGACGTCTCGCTGAGCGCACGTCACCTAGCCCCTCCCCATCGAAGCTCAGGACATCCAAATCTGCCTCAGCATTAGGCTCGAAGTACTCGCGAGAAGATGAGCCAGACGATGACGGCGAAGAGGACGATGACGACGACGAGGAGATTCTGAAGTTGCAACTGCAGGCGATCGAGGCGAAACTCAAGCTCAAGAAACTCAAGGCCGCGAAGGCTCAGAAAAGGGCTGCAACATCAGCTTCAGAAGGAGGGAGCAGTGGGTTGCGGCCAGTGTCCGCCCCAGGGGATGCTGTGGGGTTGAGGGAGCTTCCAATACAGTCCAAGATCGCAGCGGCGCGGGACAGGATGGAGCGGGCGAACGGACAGGTCCCAGTTCAGGTCCCTGCATCACCCGTCAAAAGAGCTCAGAGCGCGGCGAATCAATCAACATCCCCACAGCGAGTAGTGTTAGGCATCGACAAGGGCCTGAGGGCGGCTGATGTTTCTCTCAGGAGGGCGCCTAGTGCGAGGAGACCGCAGGATGAGCGAACGGTTCAGCAGGGTGGCTACTTGCGACGGACGAAGACCCCTTTGCCCGGTCAAGCGCCGGAAGAAGAGGCGCGTCCCATGAGTTTCAACGAGCGGCTAGCATCTGCCCGATCCGAGGAAGCCAGTCGCATGGAGAAGCAACAGAGGATACAAAATATTCGCAGCTCAGCGTTCAGTGTTGGGAAAGAAGAGATGGAAGAATATAGGACAAAAGCCGCCGATATCCCAGACCAACCTTACAAGCCTCAAGAGTACACAAGAAGTGATGTTATCTCTGCGACAGGGAGGATAAATGGAGGGCAGTTACCGCGTAGCAGTACTGTGCTTGACATACGCAACTCAGCTCCCTTAGGGGCTGAATCATCGGAGGGCAATTCGACGGCAGCTGATACGACCAATGGAGCAGACTCAGAAGCATCTTTCGAACCATACTCAGGGCTTCATCTTTCTAAGCGCATTTTACCCCACAAAGTCCTTACTCGCGCGATCAGAGGGATGAAGACCTACCTCATCAAGGACTTATTACGGCTCGTCAAGTCACCCGACTGGTCCCTGCCAGATATTGAGAGTGATATCGTCGTATTTGCCATCATTGCTAGCAAATCCGACCCCCGGAGTCACCGGCCAGGGCCAGCTGGTGATGACAAGGCTCAGAAGGATCGTGGAAAGTACATGGTGGTTACGCTCGTGGATTTGAACTTTGAGCTGGAGCTTTACCTCTTCAATACGGGGTTCGAACGGTTCTGGAAACTGGTACCCGGTACCGTACTGGCCATCCTCAATCCTAGCATCATCCCTCCGCCTCCCGGGCGCGAGGCAACGGGCAGGTTTGGGCTCGTCATCAATAGTGACGCCGACACGATCCTCGAGATCGGAAACGCTCGTGACTTGGGTTACTGCAAGAGCGTCAAGAAGGACGGTCAGATGTGCAGCAGCTGGATAAATGTGCGGCGTACTGAGTACTGCGAGTTCCACACCAACGAGGCAATACGCAAGACACGCGCAGGCCGCATCGAGCTCAACAGCACCACGGGCTTCGGTGGCGGCGGCGACGGTCCCCGTAGCAAGCACAATGAGTATTACAAGAACAAGAAGCACGAAAAGACAGAAGAGGAGCTCAAGCGCGGCAACTACGATCGCTTCGCCCATACCACCTACTTTGTCAACGGTGCCCACCGCTCCGCTATGGACGACGAGCGGGAGGGCGGCCTAGCAGACCGCGCCGAGAGGGAGGAGGGCCTCAAGCGGAAACTGCTGCGCCAGGAGAAAGAGCGTGACATCGCGAAGCGACTAGGCGAGATCGGTGGCGGAGCTGGCAAGGAATACATGAGCCGCGCCGCGAAAGCAACAGTTGCTGCAAACGCGGCACTCGGCTCTAGCATCTCGTCGTCGTCCACGGCCGTCTCGGCAGCCGTGTCTGGCTCGCTGTCCTCGCGCATCACCAATACAAGCTTATCAACCGCCGGGAGCAACGCCGAGACCGTCCCTCCGAGGTGGGACGCGCGCGCCCTCGGCCTCGTAGGCAAGCGCGGCGATGACGGCCCGAAAATCAGTCTCGCCCCTGTCAAGCGCAAGAGGCCGGAATCTTCGGCGTCGAGCTCAACCGCAGGCGGGAGTTCGCTCTCAGGGAACAAGGCCGCCGCATTAGGCTGGGGTTCAGCGCTAGGAACAAAACTGTCACGGATGAAGGACGGCGAGAGGCTAGACGGGAGGAAAGCCTCCGATTTTGCCATTCGCGATCATCGCGATGCAAGCACCACCGATGATGCTGGCGGCTCACCATCGGTTGTGCCGCCGCCAGCGAGGAGTGGTGACCGCTCGCCTGTTAGGAAGAAGACGCGGTTCGTCACGGAGAAGGGCATTCGCGAGGCGGGAAGGGAGAGTCTGGGCGAGCCGCTCTCTGCGGCGGCGAAGGGCAGGAGGCAGGTTATTTTGGATGACGACGATGATGATGACTTGATTATTGTAAAGTAAAATAGAAGGGCTTAGCAAAGCATGGTTTTCATTTGTGTTTTAGGCTAGGTGCTGTTGGCTGGGTAGGTGGTGTCTTGCCCGATGGGAGGAAGGTCGTTTGGAATTATGGACCGGGGATAGCCAACCCGGTGGCTACGGGATACTTGTAGCTTCTGACAGCTGAATGGAGCTTGCGTCTGCTGTGCTTTGGGTTTGATCTTGTGAAGGTGGTGTCACTCGTGGGCCCGTCACTCATGGACAGTGGAGAGGGCAGGTGGAGTGTGATTTCCTGGTAGCCCGCCATGTGCGTTGCGTGGCTTGGTGGCTGTCTCTCTTGTCCCTCATCCGGAACTTCTGAAGCCTTTTCCGCATGTCACTTTGCTTTCCACTGAGGGATCCATGTTGTTTGGATACTGGCCATGCAGGAACGCTGGCTGCGAGTGAATTTTGCTCAGACTCTATATCAAAAAGGGGTACCAGTCCGCGCACCTCCTCCACACCTGCCGCTCCACCACCCACAAATCAACCACCAAAAAGAAAAGCACCAAGGTTTGACGTTGGGTTGCCATGATACCTCCCCCGCTCAGGATTGAACTGAGAACCTCCAGATTGCAACTCGACCCTAGTAGGTCAGATCCTAGTAGATTAACAGTCTGACGCTGTCGATACCTGATACCATATTCCTTTCGCCAATCTCTCGCACCTGGGGTTTTAACGGATATTACACCCTATTTCCGTGATAATCGTGGACTGTGGCTCCCCTTTCGAGCAGCCGCACTTCCCAGGCTATGGGGAGCGGATGTACGAAGACACCATGTCTTTGTTGAAGCCGGGACACATATCTCCAGCGCGCTTGAACATCGCCAAGATAGAAGCTCCACGTCGTGTAATTACAGCGGCAGGGGGAACGCCATATACATCGAATACCCCACGGGCAACGACCCAAACAACGCTCAAGGATGTCTGATTGTCATAGACAGCGGACCCGCGACATATAGAGCCCAGAACAACTTCGCAGGAGCGTCCGCGCAGCGGACGGCGTCCCTGGATTCCATAGTGTACCAGCTGGATTATCTTCTCAGCAATGGCAAAGCGTATGGTAGCAGCTCCGGCTAGATCATCCGGAGGCGAGTTCCGCAAATCAGCAGCTTCATCGAACACGAAGGCACTCTGACCGAGATTCCCAGGCCCCATTTCACTGTTTATAAGATCCAGCATTACGGGAGCAGCATTAACTGCCAGGCCGACAACCCAGGGGGCAAGACAATCCCCGACGCGCTGGTCAAGGAGACGGCATTACTGGCCTTTTTGGAATACGACAATAAGGATAACAACGATAACAAGGCCGTCACCAGAGCATACCAAGTCCAAGTCTTCGAGACTCGAAGCAGGGAAATCCCCGTCGTGCCCGGGGACCACGTCTCCCCAACCGACGACGTTCTAACCATCATAAGGGATGCCACACTCCAGTGTCTCAACAAGCAACGCAAAAAGAGAAAAGTAGCCATCCTCACCCTCGACCAGGCGCGAAATCTCTACCGGGAGCGCCACAACACCTAAATTCATGATCTGATAAACATTCCAGACACAGCGCCAGTCACCGGCGACGACTTCGAGGAGGAGGATCCAGTCTACAAACACACCGCCGACCCCGACGCCTCCGCCGCCTAGAAGTCCCTGTATCAGTTCGCGAAAAGCTGCAACAACTACTGGCTGCTCGAGAAGACAACTACTAGCACTTCTTTTTCCCGTACAAGGGCCCCATAACTAAAAAAACCACAGCCCGCTGGTAAGACGGGTTCGTGCAATAGATGTCCAACAGCTCTGGGGCGAACTGCGCCACCAACACCATGTGGGAAAGGACAACACAGCAGGTCATGGAGATTCTGTTTTACCACACACTCGAGAAGCCATGATCACCCGTCACGGAGTTTGAGAAACTCCAAGTCAAGTACGGATTCAAAGTCAATTCGCAAAGCTGCAAGGATGGTGTTATTAATAGAGCCTTTTGAGCTGGGGTCGACGTTCAGAGACGCGGCACATGGTGATTTAAGTTTGGCTTGCGGCACAGTTTTCAAGTCGTCAGAGCGCACGTCACACTGTAATTTACGCTGCGGGCCTTGATACCGGACTATTGAACACACCAAAGAGTTAGGGTAAACACCCAAAGCATTTTAGGTGTAGGCAACAACAACATCGCGAAATTGGATAACTCGAGCCGTGGTTCACGAGCAGGCCCCTGCCAATTGTGCAGTGTGAGAGGGCCGAAGCGCTCCTGCTACAATTTCAAACTGGCGCCGGGAACAGAGCTTCTTCAGGTATAAAATACTGCATCCCATACCTTGCTAAGATGCCAACCCAGAGCTCTCACTCTCACTGCAGCACCGCTCTCACTTCACGGCTCCTTGATCCCAACTTGAGGTCCAGTCACCGTCCGAGTCGGGCTACCAACCACCAGACATGGCGCGCTTCGCCGTCTTCATCACGGCCGTTGCCGCCGCTGTTGCCGCCGCTCCCGCTCCCGCCCCCACATCCTCGGCAGCCACATCCGGTACTCTTGGCGAAATCTTTATCAAGCCCGGTCCCGGCATGCCCTCGCTCGAGTCCGTCGGTCTCACCCCCGCAAAGCTCTACAACATCACCATGAACCATGCTCACGCCTCGGATGGGAAACTGGCCCGCCGCGCGCCATCCTACTGTTTCCCTTCACCGCGGATTTCCGGAACTCCTGAAACTGGCTGGTGCAATTTCCCCACCTCGAACTTGTGGAATCCCGGAGGCATGAACCACATCTGGGCCTGCGCGGCGTACCTCGAGAGCCTGGGCACCGCCATGTGCAGCGTGTCCCCGGCCGAAGACCTTCATCTCTGCACTGCCTATGGCCTGCCGGAGCCCGAAGCCAATATTTGGGGGTGGAACCGCATCTACCCGGAATACTGGGGGGCCTCTAGCTACTGCGAGCACGTTGCTTGTGCCGTGTATCGCGTTTGGTTGAGCTGCGGTGACCAAGGAAACGCTGCCATTGCTCACGGCTTCACGGTGGCCTATGGAAATGGGGATTATTATGTGGAGGCTGCTGGGCCTTATTAGGGGTGACGGGATTAAAATCGGCTGTGGTCACTTGGCTTGGCAAATTTGCTGTATAATGTCATATTAGTGCCCTCGCGGCTAGAAAGATCAGGGCAATCAGTAACTAGGTACCTACACACCCACTACCCTCACCAGCAGAAGATGACACCGACCTACTAGCACTCCCAAAACTGTGACTCGAGGCTTCCAAGCGTCATTAACACGGCTTCCATGTTCAAGCTGGCTCTCCAACTACCAACCGGGGAACCAATCGACCTTGGACAGTGGCCTGTTCGAACCGCCTTTGAGCGCACTGCTCTTGTTCGTGTCGAAGTCTCTGTTGAGACTGAGCAGATGCTATTGTTGGCTCCCGCCGAGTTGCGCATTCGGTCCTCCGATGGCGATGAGCCCAGTGGCCCATTCGCGTTGAACAGCGCCTTTCAGGGGTAAGCGTGGCCGTCGCCGGGGCAACCGGAATTGAAACTCGGGACGGCTACCATCACGGCTGTGTCGAAAACCACGCCTCGCAAGTGGCGCGTCAGCTGGGCCAACGCCGTAGGAGTACCCGGGGCAGTGATGGCTGTCCGCGTCGAAGACCTTGAGACTCGGGTGTTGTTGGTTCCGCAGGTGACAGAGCTGGTGGAAAGGGGCATGTTGAGTTTGAGGTCGATGACGTCACTGCGGAGAAACTTTCAGCTCCAGGTGCTGCTGTTGAGGTATTCCGGATTATGAAAGTCGGCAATACTACCGGTCCTTCCGTTAGAGAGGTGTTGAGGGTGTTGCTATAGCTGTTGGGGATGGCATGGCAGGGGTAAAGAAAGATTGTTGAAGGATGGTGATGTGTTGGATTGCTGTTGGTTGGATTCGGGAAGGAATCCGGAGAAGTGGAGATCTTGGACAAACGTTTAGAGGTGGTAGTTAGAGAAAATAGGGATGAGGAGAAAAAGATGAATGAACTATTATAGTCATCGTAGCCCAGCCAGGTTACAGGTCTCTCCAGAAATCGAAATCCCGCACCGTCATGGCTCGGTCTGTTGCCAGAGGGAAAGTGGGTCAACTGGATGGAAAGGAGTAAAAGTGGGGCTGCGGTTGTCCCGCTACCTTGGATCCCCAGCCTTCGATGAAGCCATACACTTTGTGCTGTTTCCGATAGGAGATAAGTTCTGTCGAGACACAGAAAACGAATAAACCCATCGCGGACTACCTTTTTGGGTCCACATGCATTTGCTCTCGTACTGTCTGGTTATAAAACAGTAGATTGTTGAACCCAGTGTCCGGCATTTCCTACAGACGGACGGCAGCCTGGAAATAAAGAAATGCTTAACCAATTCTAATCTAAATAGCTTTCCCTATTTATCTATTATCCTGTCCGGAGGACAATTTGTTGTAAGGGTGGTCCAAAAAAAAAATTACTATGGGAAATTCAGTCAAAACTGATAAGGAAATTCAACTCGACCTAGGACTAGTCGGTTCCTGTCCGGAGGACAATTTGTTGTAAGGGTGGTTCAAAAAAAAAATTACTATGGGAAATTCAGTCAAAACTGATAAGGAAATTCAACTTAACCTAGGACTGGTCGGTTTATTATCAAAAGTGGGTCTGCTCGGGCCCCAGATCACGTGATATGATATGTTTTCAGATACGTCACGTGACCAGGAGTCCAAATCTGAAGTCAGATTCAGGGTTAGGGTTACGGTTCACGAGTTATTAGCGTTTGAAAAAATTAAACAAATGGGTATTCAGAAATAAAAACAAGGCTAAATCTAACCAAAGAAGGTAGTGTTATATATAAGTTTTTACCTAGAATTCAGAACTGGAATTCGTTTTACTATACAGCTTATAATAAGAAAGATATTACTATTTAAAGTCTAATAATAATAATAATTTAAATAATAACTGGTTATTAAGTAATATAATAAGTTCTATTACTTACGTTTATTATATGGCTTATTACGTAGAATCCAGAACTGGAGTCAGTTTTACTATACTGCTTAAATTGAGAAAGATATTAATGTTTAAAGTTAGATAATAATGGTTATTATCCTGTCCGGAGGACAATTTGTTGTAAGGGTGGTCCAAAAAAAAATTACTATGGGAAATTCAGTCAAAAATGATAAGGAAATTCAACTCGACCTAGGACTGGTCGGTTCACTATCAAAAGTGGGTCTGCTCGGGCCCCTCTGCTCGGGCCCCTACTCGGGCCCCAAATCACGTGATACAATATGTTTTCAGATACGTCACGTGACCAGGAGTCCAAATCTGAAGTCAGATTCAGGGTTAGGGTTACGGTTCAGGAGTTATTCGCGTTT
>Ga0247780_1000334_pt1 | contig 46567 bp, 51 predicted proteins | sample UWRJL079202R5_FD_179927 | JGI IMG/M metagenome (GOLD analysis project Ga0247780, IMG submission 179927) | Plant litter microbial communities from Arlington Agricultural Research Station in Wisconsin, United States - UWRJ-L079-202R-5 | ecosystem: Environmental > Terrestrial > Plant litter >...
GGGGGGGGGGGTGGCGCGGGCGGGGGGGGGGGGGGGGGGGGGAACTGTCGCTGGCGTGGCTTGCTTCCAGTGACAGCTCCTTCCCCGCAATCCTCTAGCTACTCCGAGATGGGTGTCCACAAGGATCACTTCCCTTCGTTGACCCTTCCCCACCCACAAGTGGAGCTACTAGGTGATAGGTGAGGCGGGGAGACCCTCAAGCTTCTCGGCTAGGTTGGGTTGCTCCCTGTTGAACGCGTGGGCCGACACCCAGACCGGTGAAACCTTCTCATCCTGAAAGCATGTCTAGGTATATTGTATGGTGGAATGTGAGGAGTAGGGAGGGTCTCGCATCAAAATCAAGGGTACCTCTACTGTCGGTGACGGGGCATCAGGTATACCCGAACAGCAAGCCGATTCGCAGAGGACGGCAAGGCAATGCTTGTGCCGTAGCAAGCAAGCCTTCTTCTTGCCTGGCTAAGCATCTGACCGTCGAAGCCGGCCTTGATGGGTTATGCAGGCCTATCCATTGGAAGTGAGGCCGATCGCAGTGAAAATGAGGCCTGACTCGACGCAAGCGAGGTTTATCACAGCACAGTTAAGGCGTCTTGGAATGTACTCGAGGCCCATGAGAATGTAAGTCAAGGTCTATAACAGCATGAGCAAGTTCATCGCTGTCTACTTTGAAGACCTTGCTGTTCATGGGTGAGGCATGAAAGGGCTTACCTAAGGCGTTGCGCACAGATCATGATCACTTTGCAGAAAAGGGGAATGTCAACAAAGTACCCGACTGGGCATGGTCCATTGTCTTGCGGACACGATGTTATTACAATAAAATTACAATAAATAAAACAACAACAAAACAACAACAAAACAAAGCAAAATCCGAGAATTTGGGCATCCGCCCGCGCGAACTCGCCCGTCCGCCGCCGCGGCCCCCCCACCAACTCCCCCCCGCAACACCGACTCCCTCGTCGACACCGGCCCAATGGTTTGGCGCCGGTGTCGACGCCCGCGCCGCCGCCCTTGCCCTTTCCCTGGGTCGAGCCGGCACGCCCATTCACCCCGTCGTCTCCGGCGTGCTGTTGCCAGCAGCACCGCCAGAGCGGCTAATGTCCGGCAAGACCGAACCGTCCGGGCCTGGGACCCACCCAACGGAGCCGCGATCGTGGCTCCGCTGGGGGCGAGGCAAGGTCATCACCTCGCTCTCGACCCTCGTCCAGAGGGCGCCCCAACCCGTCTCCTTGGTCACGACGAGGTGCTGGAACGCACCGCTCACCCACAACACCGGCCTCGCCGCCCGCATCAGCTCTCCCAGGGCCTCCCGCAATTGGACCATTGCGGGGGTGGCTCCCTGGTCGAACATCATTTGCAGGCCGAGCCGCAGCGGCCAGAGGAAGCGCAGGAGGCCGGGGTCACGTCCGGCGTTGGAGGCGGCGAAGTCGGAGATGAACTCCGCCGCCTCCAGGATTCGCTCGCTGGCGAAATCCATCATTGCCGGGACGTCGACACTTGCCCCGGCCACGTACTTGAAGACGTGGAGGCGGATGTAATCCCCCTCCCACGCCTCCCACTGGTCCCGCCCGCCCCCCTCGTACGACAAGTCGTACATGAACTTGAGGGCATTGCCCAGCGTCACCTCCTGGTGGGAATCCAGGAGGATAACCTGGGGTACCCCACCCCCCGACACCGACGGCAGGATCTCCCGGAAGAATCCGGACTCGCGATGCAAGATCGCGCTGTGGACATGCCATTCCGTGTCCTGGCACCGGACAATGAGGTCCTTGCCCAGACCCACGTTCCACGCGCTGTTGAGCAACTGTTAGCATCCATTCCAGACCTTTCGAAACCCAGCCACTGCTGTGGGAGAGAGAGATAGAGAGAGAGAGAAGAAGGGAGGAAGAAACTTACTTGAACTGGCCCTCGTCGTGCGCCCGCACGACCCCCAGGGCCCACCCACGCCGTATCTCGCTCTCAATGTACCGACGCTGCGGCGAACTGAGGACATTGGCGGTGCGTTCGGCAATCACACCGCTGGCGATGGTGTCCGCGCGGTTGCCAGAGTGGTCAGACGGGGCGAAGGAGGTCACAGGCTCGCTGGTCGTCTGTTGGGCCGGTCCCTGGGAGTGGGACGGCCCCGCGGTCGAAGCGTTCTCCGAAGAGCTTCCAGCAACCATCTCGCCGGCGGCCTTGGCGCTTACGGTAACAGCCGTCCCGGTAGGGATGGGGACAGCGTTCTTGGACTCTCCGGGGGTAGCGCCTTTGGTGTTGCTGGTAACGGGATTGCCAGTCGAGGAAGGGCCATCGTTCTTGTGCTCTCCGGGGGCAGCATCCTTGGAGCTTCCAGCAGCAGGCTTTCCAGTCGTGGAGGGGCCAGCATCCTTGGAGCTTCCGGGGACGCCGTCTTGGTTCTTGCCCTTGGGCTTATAGCCGACAGTTCTCTTGCTCTTGCTCTTCTTGCCCATGTTTCCTGCAGTTGCACTGGTGACGTTCAAGAGGGATGCAGAAGCGTCAGCAGCAGTGGCCGAGAGGGGAAGTGAAGCGTTGGCAGAGCCCAAGAGCGAGGAATAAGGGCCGCTGGTGGGGTCAAAGAGATCGATAGAAGTGCTGGCTGTGTTCTCGAGAGAAACAGCGTTGTTCTTGATCAAGAGAGGCCAATTACCAGTGGCGCTCAAGTGAGTAGGTGAAGTGCCAGAGGTTGTCGAGAGAAAAGAGTCGCCAGCAGTGGTGGTCAAGAGGGGAGATAAACCGCCAGTGGTGGTGTTGTTTTCGACAGAAGCCTGAGTTCCTTCCGCTTGGTGGTGAAAAGCCGAGGTATTTATGGTTTTTTCTGCGTGGGTGATGACTTTGTGTGCCAGCTGCGGAGGCTCCGCGTCGACACCGGCAGGCAGGCGAGAGTGCTCCGTGTCGACACCGGCAGCCGGCTGCCGGTACGTATGGTAGGGCTGGTTGCCCTCAACCATGAACGGCTTGCCAGGTACAAACTCTTGAGCGGTTGGTACGGGAATGAATGGCTTCTCTGTCCTGACATAAGCAGAAGCCTCCGTAGTCTGCGCAGGCATAGATGCTTCTTCCGTTTTCACAAGACCATACTTCTCCTTCTTCTTCTTGCCGGAGCCAGAGGTCTCAATCGTGCTCGCAGGAAGAAAAGTTCCCGGAAGTGCTGATGGCCACGGGTCCAGCTTTGGTCTCGGAACAGGTATGTTCTTTTTCATGGCCGCAGCATACGAGAATGCTACAGCCTTTCCCTTGACGTCAGAGTCCTTCACGCCAGTGCTTTTGATGGGCAAGCCTTTGAGATCGAATTCAAAACCCTTCAAGCCCACGCCTTTCACGCTGGAACTGGCAGGTGCCTTTCCTTTCTGAGTCTGCTCAGGCTTGTTCTTCCGTTCCCCCCAGGCCTTCTTGGATTGGCCCTCATTGTTCTGCTTGTCCTGCAGGTCATTTTTGTCCTGCTTGGGGGGTGCTGAATCCAAATTCGGCAGCTCACGGACTGGTTTCAAGGTGTGAGACTGGCCCTGCTCGACATTCTGGGTTTGTTCGGCATCATGGGTCTCCTTGAGCTTTGGAATAGAGTCGGCGTCCCGAGCTTGCTCGATCTTCTAGATCTGCTCAGACTCTGGGGCCGAATCGACATTCTGGATCTGCGCAGCGTGGGACTTCTCTATCTCTTGGGAGAAGTCGACACGAGCAGCAGCAGAGTACTCATTTTGAGAAGGATGGATAGCCAGAACCGGCTGAGTAGGCTCAAGGAACTCAGCTTTGGTGTCGGTAGATGAAGTCCTCTTGAGCTCTTGGGTTGCAAAAGAAGACTCTTCCTTGACAACAACAGACGAAGAACTTCCCAAATGCTCAGATGCTACAGCAAACTCAGTCTTAGAGTTGACAGAGAAAAGCTCAGGCTCCTTGGTCGCGTCGTAATGCATGGTCCCAGCCTCTGAGGATGAAGAAGCTTTGGACTCATGCGTCATGACAGCCAGCTCGGTCTTGAGAACAGCGCTCGAAGAACACTCAGATTGCTGGGTCACAGCGATGGGACTAGCTCTCACGCCGACAGTGGCAATTGATGAGGGGGAGCTCTCAGCCATGCCAGTCGCGATCAAAGGTCTGACCTTGTCATCAGAAGGGGGCGACGGGCTCTCAACAGTACCGGTCGCGGCCACCAGCTTAGCCGTGTTACCGCTTGATGAGGAAGCCTCGGACTCCTTGTTAGTGGCGACAGGGGTGTTGGTCTTCATTACGGCCACCTTCTGGCTGCGAAGGGTATCGGCGTATGACTTTCCCATTGTTGCTTGATGGTTTGAAAGCCGTTATGGTCCTGGCAAGTGCTGGGATGGTAAGCGAAAGCTCTGAATTGTGATTAGGAATGTCTTTGCGGATACTGCAGGGTAGAAGACGTGAAAAGGTGAAGGGTTGGAGAGAGTGGAAGGTTGGCAGAGGTGGAAGTTGGAAGAGTGGAAGAGGTGGGTGGTGGGAAGGTTTGAAAAATCTTTCTGGGGCCCCAGTCGTCGAGGCCTTTGAAATAGAAGGAGGGCAGGACTGTACTAACGCGGAATTACTGGGGAGAGCCTGAGGATATTAGTCCCAGGCCCCGGATGATTTGTGTGAAGGGCTTGGGGATGGAATCAGGGCAAGGGCTTGATGGTCCCAGCGCCAGACGATCGGACGAAAGCAAGGTATTCGGTCGCTAGGTCTGGACTTACCGATGATGTGAGGGTAGGTTCTGGGGGAGGTTTGCAAAGAACCAAGTCTTCGGTCTCAAGTATGAGGGTTGTTCTGGGAGGAAAGCTGGCGAACTATACGTTCTCGGTATGTGACTAGGCAGAGAGGGAGACGGTTGATTGTTCGTGGGAAACGGCAGAACGTGGGAGGTCGGTGTGTTGTAGGAGGAAAGAAATTCGGTTGCTATCGGCAGAAAAGGAAGTGGTTTGATTGAGAAACTGTGCGAGAGCCAGTATCCCGTGATACCAGCCTAGGGCAAGTAAATAAACCGCAGAGGCAGGCAGGCGACTCGAAGTCACGGGATTTCAAATACAACGGCTCTGGTGAGCACCACGAGCACCAGTACTGGTTTGTATGTATCTACGTCATCGCTGGCAGACCGGATCAACACCCATATACCCTTTCCACCCTGTTGGCGACCGTTGGCAGAAAAGGGGGGAACCCAAACAATCTACACGTCGTGTTGCCGAGCGAGACAACGCAGAGAGTACTGTCTGGGGCCAAAAGCTCGGGCATTGCTGAGCGAAGACTAACGATGTGTATATAGATCGAGAACATTCCAGGCTCAACGATACTGTCCGAGTCAGCACTCCTTTCTTCAACAAGCGCCCCAGAACACACATACCTTGGATCGTGACTCAGCTTCAATCATTTTCAATCAGTGCCGTGACCACAACCGTAGCCAGTGTCGCAAGAATGAACCCTGCGTTGAGTATAGGAAGCCCTTGGCATATCACCCTGGCACCAGAAGCGTTGAAATCCCCACTGTTACAATCATAGCATCCGAAGTATACATAAACAACAGAGAGAAAAGCCCCCAAATAGCCACCAGTCTGGTATCTGGACCGGTCGGGTATCGCAAACGGTGCTATAATTTCCTCCCAAAGAAGAATAAGAGAAATGAAGGCTGCGCCTGAGCAAGCATGTGCCGCGAGAGGCATTGTTTTCCAGTTGTTGGCGACCAGATAGAGAGTGATATGGTGAAACACCGTCAAGAGAAAGATGGATTGGCCTGCCATGTTTCCAGGTGGTCCTTTGCGTTTCGTGATGTCCCCTAACGGCACTTTGAATGTGCGGCGTTGTAGGTTATATTGGTAGACGGCGAGGCGAAGGAATCAACGAGGAGAGTGATTCCTGTGGCTGAAAGTTGCCCCTTAAATAGGTTTTGTTGGGAAGGAAGTTTACCTCAAGACTACACGTGGCATGGAGGAAAGTACATGTCGAACTATATCACCAGATGTTAGAAGTAGCCTTTGGTCACACGGGCACCGCGGGCATCGCGGACATTGGGAGTAAGTGCTCAGAGGAGTAAAATGATCCTCAGGTTCACCGACTTAGAATGCCTCACATATATAGTTGATGGAAGTTAGTCACGCAAGTAATCAAGCATGACTGATAGACCAAGCTTGACAAAACAAAGACTTGAAAACATTTGATGTCACAGGGAAACATGATATATTCTTCATGTAGCTATCGCCTACACTGTTGGTGATTGCGGCCATTGATGTTATAGGCCACGGGTATCCTCACCAAACCAAAGTATGGAACTCCATGGGGCAAACGTATCACCCGCTATGACTTGATCATAAAGATCTGTAAAGATGTTAGTCTTGTGTAACAAACTTGCGAGGTTTAAGACCATTCTTACCTGGTTCAAGGCTGTGCTGTCCGCAAAAGCCAACCTCTTCTGCGCGATGAATCTTTGCCTAGACAAGTAGCGGCCGGAAGCCAGAGTTATCGGGGTTGAATACCCGCTTTCAGAAGGAGTAGAAACGCCACTTGCAAGGGCCGAATCGCTCTCCCCTTTCCTCCGCTCCTTCTCCCTTGATGTGTCGTCTCCAGTTTCTTTGGCTGATTTAGAAGCCGCCTTCTCCTCTCGTCGCTTCTCCTTCCGTTCCCTTTTCTCCCGCTTTTCTCTTGCCCTCCTGTCCTTTCGCTCCTGCTTTGACTCCTTGGTACCTGCGTCTCTCGAGAGGGCCTGCTCAACCCCCGAGGTTTCGTCACTGTCACCGTCTGCTGTCTTGCGCTTCTTTGACTTCTTCTTCTCCTTGTCCTTGGGCAAGGGTGCTGCATCCGTGTCAGTATCAGCCTCAGCTTCAGCTTTCCTCTTCTTTGACTTTTTGTCCTTCTTCTCTTTTTTGGCCTTCTTCTTGTCGTCTTCCTCGGAGCTGCCGTCTTCTGCTTTCCTCTTCTTCGATCCCTTGCTCGAGGATTTCGGCTGTTCAGTCTCCTCTTCGGATGACGCCTCCGAATCATCCGTCACAGAACTGGGCTGTGATGGCTTGTGTCCGGAAATCGTGTCCACAACCTCGTCGCCAACAAGGAAGCCACCGCTGACGAATCGGATCGTGCCCAGCTTCATCTCCACATAGACGTTCAGTTTCGCATCCTCGCGTTTTTTCCTCTCCAACTCCAGGACATCGTCGGTCTTTCCGTTCAGCCGCCCCAACAGGGTCTGGAAGGCGTCCAGTCCTGTGCATTCGTCGCCGCCGTTCCGCTTGGCGCCGAGTCCAAGCTGGTCGTCCTTGAGCACGACGCGGATGTGCGACGAGTTCGCCTCGGTGTGCCACTGGGCGTGCTCCGCATTCTGGGCGCCGAGATACTGGCCGGGCTCCCATCCTTGCGACCTAAGGAGCCTCTGGCCGAAGGTATCGGTGTTGCGCGACCATTTGGTGTTGTTGGGATCGTTTCCCAGCTTCCGCTTGCTGTTTTCATTTGTCAGCTTTGCGCAATTGCACAGATTCCAGACATACTCACTTTTTGGCAGCGGCGAGACCCATGGCTGGTTAAGGAACGCTCAGCAAAGCCAAGCTCTTGATCTATGATGAAGCGTTCGGGTCGGAAAGGGCTTTTTGGACTTCAAGGCCCCTGGATTGAAGTTATCAGTTCGTTATCGCTGGCCGAACTTTTTTTCCCTTTGGCGGGGCTTCTGCCAAGGCTTCATGCCACACCGCTTTGTGGGTCGGAATTGGGTTAGCGCACGAGCCATGCGCTCCATGTCAGGCTTGGCTGCAGGGGGTTTGCCTGCCGGCACTGGGGTTCAAGGGGGTTGTGCCTGCCATGGTTGTTCGTGGTCTGGGCCTTCCAGTTGCTTGTGTGAACAGAGATGAGCCGGAATTTCCAGCTCGCTCAAGATTACAGACAAAAATTATTGCGTTGCACCTATCTTGAGCCTTTGGGGCATTAATTCTTTAAGAAAATCCAGCATATTCTCAGACATGCCACCCGCAGCCAACACTGCCAAGACCAGAAAGGCAGCGGGCCAGGACTCAGACAGTGATGGGTACCAGGGACGCCTTGAGGAAGCCGAGGCTGCCCGTATTCGGCTGAGAAAGGTATCGAAACAGTGGCTGTCAGGAAGAGACCTCTGGGAGCACCAATTGACATGAATCCTTGAAGGCAAGAGAAGACCGTGACAAGAAGCGCAAGGCATTGGCAGCAGCCTATCGACGATCTCTCTTCGCAATCCAGGACCGCGTTCAAAAGTCCGTTGTCGGATATCAGGACATGTAGTAAGCCATTGCTGCTTCAGCCTGCCTTCCGCCATTCAAGACGCCTCGCTGATGGCCCATAACCACTACAGTTCCACCACCCACACGGACCGGCTTGAGAAGTTGAAGAAAGCCGTCGATAGAAGGGATGAGATACTCGAGGCGATAACCAATAGACTGGTCGACCTCCAGCAGCTCACGCTGAACCATGGAACTCAGCTACGTGCGCTGTACGATGGACGCCGTGCGGACGTTGTATCGCTGTCCCAGGATTCATCCCAAGACAAGGTGAGCTAGTCTGCGCCGAGGCCGTAGAGCTTCCCCTCAACATTACTCAGCACACTCTTGAAATATTTCGGTTCATTGGGTCTCTGCTAACCATATCCGCATTATGGCAAGTGACCGTTGAGCGAATAAAGCAGTCTGCGAGTAAAGTGCTCGACGGATGATTAGTCTGCGTTGCCAATGGACGTTCGGTTTGGCTCTTCTTGATACCCCCCGATTTCGGTGGAGTTTTTGTTATTTTCTGGGACTGCATGTGAGTGGGAAAAACGGCATGTCACAGGACGAAAGGGGATGATTAGTCCAGAGCGAAATTGTGTAATTCGGAAACTAAGATCTACCCTCCCATGTAGTAGTGTGAACGCCGCCGATGCTGCCCAAGTTTGATGTGATACACCTGATATACAGTCCCTCACTCCTGCAAGAGCCCTCAGATCTTGAAGCCGAACCCGAGCATGCAGCTCTTGTACTGGTCTATTGTCGACAGGCAGTCCTTCTGGGGATCGGCAGCCTTCGAGAAGAGCATACATTCGTCGCGCTTGGCTTTCTCATCCTTGCATACGCAGCAGGGCTGTATCGTGTTAGACCCAGCTGAAGTAGCTTCCTAGTTTATTCTCGCACCTTTAGCTTTGAAGCTTCAGCGCTCGTGGAAACAGCTTGCGCCGCAGGGGCGCTCTGCCCAAGTGAAGCTGAGGTCACGGTTGAGTCAGTAAATGGCAAAATTCCTTAAGTTTCGCAATACTCACGGATTGATGCAGCTTGAGATGCCATTTCTGAAGTATTGGACTGAAGGGGACTGTCAAACCGGTGCTCAAAGTCAATGGTTGTGGGAAGGTCGGATGTTCACGATTGCGCTTGTTGATTTGTCAATGCTTCCAGATTCGCGGTGGAATATTTTTGGGGCGCCATACCGTTTTGAGGTTGGGGGCGGCCCCATCTGCGCCAAGACAATGGCGCAGCGACAGACGGCTCACCTGACACCCCTGAGCATCAACAACACTCAGGGGTCACACATAACACACCCGAATAGCATAAAAAAAGGCATGGTTTAAGCCAGAGGTTCCTTCAGATCAAACCCCATCTGCAATCCACTTCAGACCCCAAACCTACCACCATCACCTATATCCGATCAGATCCCCAACCATCAACAAACGATACTTCTCCATCCCCTCATTCAGACGCACCAACACCCCGGCAGCAAGCACCTTCACTTGTTCTTCATCTCCGCCATCCCCGCCCCTAACACTGTTGAAAACTCCAGCTACCCACTCCTGTGTCTCGACAACTTCCCGCCCCAGATCCTGGCACACATCTCGCATCCGATCCTCATTCACGTCCAGCAGCGCCAAAAAAGCAAACAGTAGCGCCTGTGTGACGGACAAGTCGCCCACGGCCTGTGCACGAACGCCAGTGTTCAGAAGCAAGCCCCACAGCTCGCCCGTCATCTGGGGTAGCGATAGCGTACTTGGCCCTGCAGCGTGCAGCAGGAGAGCCAGTGTCTTGATGTACAAAGCAAGAAGATACGGTTGGAAAATGATTCCGCGCGTGCGCGAAGCAGACGAGTGTATGGCGGCCTGGAAGCGGGCAGTAAGTGGCGAGAAGAAGGAGGCTGAGAGCAGCTGAGCTGTAGTGTTCTTGATTGCCCGGACCCGTGGCTTAGTGCGTGACTTGATCTTTAGTTTGGGGTTGCTGCTTTCTTGCCCGCTCTCGAGGCGGGAGGTAAAAGTGGAGAGCTTGAGGACGTCTGGACCCGTAGCTGCATCCGCAGCGGTGGCCGCCAGAGGGGCAAGAAGATCTGAAGTTATTGATCGAGCCATGTTGTCCAGGGCGTTGGGGGGCAGGGCTTTCAGCGATGAGGAAGCGGTGACACGATTTTTAGAGGTTTCTTCGCTGATGAAAAGTCGCTCAACTTGTTCGGGGAGCGTCTTTGATGGGAAGGAAGCAGCAGCCGCATATTCGGATGTTTCGAAACCGGCCAACTCGCGTGCGCTTAGGCCGAGGACGATAAGTACCGAGGCCCTCTGCGAGACGGAGTAATCGCCGTCAAAGAAAGTTTTTGAAAACCATGTGCCCATCATTTGCGGCTGCGCAACAACAATTGCTATCATTCCTTGAAGCTTGAGGTCGTCAAAATTCTCGGTCTCGTATTTGTCCTGGAGACCTATGAGTAGCGATGCGAGCTCTATTGCATGCTCCGCGACTTCTTTTCCGTAGTTCGCCTTCCGCCTAACGAGTGTTGGAGCTGTCATCAAAGCAAGCTTCTGGTGGTCGTAATTTTCGGTGTCCCGCAGATATCTGATCAGGTCTCTGATATACACTGGGGCCTTGGGCTTATCACGTCTGACAAGGGTTGCGTCTTCGTCTGAATCTTCGTCATCTGACTCAGGTTTCCCGTAAGCAGTCACTTCATCTTCACTCAGCTCTTCGTCGCTCAGTTCTTCGATAATGAATCCTCGCTGTCGAGGCCGAGATGAGGGCTTGACGGTAGGTGCTGCTAGGTGCCGCTTTTTCGGGACGGGCGTATCAACTTGAGGCTTCAGGAGAGGATCCAGAGTTCCGACTTGGTCAGACACTCCAACTAATGATTTATACCATTTTCCCTCACCAAGATCCGTTTCTTCCATCTTGAAATTGAGTTTCTTGTCGGCTTTGTCGACAATGCTGGAGAGAGCTTCGCCAACCACCATCCCGAGAAGCCGAGCTCTCTGGTGAGGTGCCGCAAGTCTGTTAGAAATGGCATTTAACCATGCACTGGACTTTAGCAGCATTGCTAGTTTGAGAGGCCACTTTCTGTGCACATATCCAGCAGTCAGAAGCAACACTTGTGCATGAGCTACATTTCTGTCAGTGCGGGTTTCTACAAAACTCGTCCCCTTACTTGCCTTCTTGTTGTAGCATTGGCGAATGCTTGATGTATAGCTGGTCTCCAAATTGGTTGATGGTCTTCTCCAAGACGGCGACAAGACAATCCTTGTTCTGTGACGCTACAGCCAAGACCGCTCGACGAATGCCGATACTCTCACCCAAGCCAGCCCCAGAAGAACCTGCTAGCCACTCGGTAAGGTGGCCTCTCCGGATTTCGGATGTCCCCACGAAGGAGTTGACAGCCCCAGCAACGGCGGAGATAGGAATATGACTATCTGTTGATTCACAGTTTCCAAGCTTGTCCAAATGGTCTGCAGAAAGCATCTTTAGGGTCGAGAACAAGACTTTACGCTGCTCTGTCTGGGAAAGGTTGCCCAACAGGGAGCTGAGCTGCTGAGAGTCAACATCTTCTACCAAAAGCAAGCCCGACAACACTTGTCGGATGAGAGTTTCTGTAATCCGTTAGTTCTATTGCAATAACTCCAGTACCAAGAGCCTTACCGGGATGTCCCAGGTGCAAAGCTTTTCCGAACAAGCTGGAAAAGAACTTGGACTGTTCCGGGGTGCCAGCTGCTGACTGTGCTTTCACAATGTTGTCGCCCAACCATGTAGTATACTGCACAGCCTCTGCGATCCAAATACTGCCAGTCGTCTGCTTGGTGGTTGTATCCAGCAAGCCTTCAGCCTCGGCCGCCAGCGATATGACTTTCCCGCTGCCGAATATTGTCAGGAGTTCCTGTACCACGGGTCTCAATCTACCGGGGTTGTCCAGCCCTGATGTGGCAATTCCCCAGATGCCGAGGATACGGTTACCACCTTCGAGAACATGGCGAAGCAAATCAAGCAGGATTCCAATATTCATTGAGAGGTCCCGCCGCACCTCCTTTTCGCTGTTATGGGATCTCGCATCTTGGATGTGTGCCCTCAGGCGTGCAAGGATTGCATTGATTCCACCAGGACATCGCAGGCAAGAAAGTAAAAGGCTGAGGCCTGATGTCTTTTGCTCGTCGGTGTCTTCCTTGAGCAGAGTCCAGTAATTCGGGGTGATTTCCAACACCAGCACCTGTATTAACTGTGCACCGAGAGGGCTGGGTTTCCTGATGTTGAAGGTCACTGGACCATGTGGCTGGTCGCGGTCAAGATACCGCAAGGCAAACATCAGGGACTGATATGACGGCTCATGTCGTAATATTTCCAGGGCATCCTCTGGGGTTTTCGGCTTTCTTGTTGCCATTGGGTCTCCGGTGTTGGGTTCTTGAGCTGGGTGGGTTCCACTACTTCTGTTGTCTGAGCGCGATATACTTGTGGGCGTCAAAAAATCGTCTAGCCCGGCTTCTTGATGATGATTTGCGCTCCTAAGTGTAAAGGACGCCATTGTTGACGAGATAGGAGAAGAAAGCGCCAGGGGCACAGGCTTCCGCTACCACACCTGATTAGGCATCAAGGGAGCCCACAGCCCATAACCGTGTACGGGTAGGTTACCAGATACGTCCAGTTGGATGATTTTCCAGCGCCACTATGTAGTGAACATGGAGGAGATGCCTGAGGGGGAATTTACTCGTGTCGTGACTGCAGGTGCCTTTTCCAATGCCTCTTCAGTGCTTTGGGTGCTCAATGTTAAGTTGAGTGGCCTGTGCGCACAAGGCCCGCTGTATCCACAAAGTCTAATGCAAGGCAACCACAGCCCTGGAGCGTAGCGATAAGCCAAAATATGGGGCTTATCTTCCAGCTCTGGGGTCAGCTGGAGGTAACCTGTGACGCTGCTTGCTGCCCCTCTATTTCGTCTCACGAACAAGCGCTCCCGTTGCCTGCCGAGAAACTCACTGGCATCTACCCGTGTGAACCACAAAATTTATTGAGATGTCTTCCAACAAAGTCTATTCGGCGTCCGAGCCGGGAAGATGGTGAGGAGAAATATATCATTCAATCATGTGTCCGCCGAACAGCGAGACTGATCATCCTCTACAGGAAGTATCTCGATCGCATCCGGACTCGCGCGGGACCCTTCACCAACCCCGACATATTCAACGGTAGTGGAGTCGCCGAGGCCATGGAGAATATGACCGTTCTGTAAGTCCCTTCACAATTCGACATGATGCCTATAGAACCGGAGCTGATCCGTGTCTGAACAGTGTGATGTAAGTTGAGAGCAATGCCCCTCAGAGAACCTTCTCGGAGCTGACGGCAACCAGCGGCGCCGGCGGCTTGGGCTGCGAGATTCTGAAAAATCTTGCCCTCTCTGGATTTAAGAACATCCATGTCATTGACATGGACACGATCGATATTTCCAACCTGAACCGCCAGTTCCTGTTCCGCCAAGATGATGTTGGTAGCTACAAGGCCGAAGTAGCTGCCAGATTTGTGGAAAAGCGGGTGAACGGTGTAAAGATCACGCCCCACAACAAGATGATTCAAGACTTTGACGAGGACTTCTACATGCAGTTTCAGCTCATCGTCTGCGGACTGGATAGCATTGAGGCACGTCGGTGGATAAACGCCACACTCGTCAACATGGTCGATGAGGATGTTGAGGACAGCTATAAGCCGCTGATAGACGGGGGTACGGAAGGTAATAGCAGACTCTCAACTTTACTCCCGAGTATCGGCTGACAGCTGCTAGGGTTCAAGGGCCAGTCCAGAGTGATATTCCCGACTATCACCTCGTGCATTGAGTGCCAACTCGACATGCACGCGCCGCGCGCAGCCGTACCACTCTGCACGCTCGCAAGCATACCCCGCCAGCCTGAGCACTGTATCGAGTGGGCACACGTCATTGCATGGGATCAAGAGAAGCCCTTCCCGACTCTGGACAAGGACGATCCGGAGCACATCACTTGGCTCTATAAGAAGGCGCTCATCCGCGCCCACGAGTTCAACATCCCAGGTGTTACTTACTCGCTAACTCAGGGCGTAGTGAAGAACATCATTCCCGCCATCGCGGCTACCAATTCGGTTATCGCAGCCTCATGCTGCAATGAGGCCTTCAAAATCGCCTCCAACTGCGCGCCGATGCTCGGTTACCCCGACAATAACTACATGATGTACTCTGGCAACGACAGTATCTACACGTACACGTTCCAGCATGAGAAGAAGGAGGACTGCCCTGTCTGCGGCAATCTAGCGCGCGAACTCCAGGTCAACCCGGAGTGGACTCTGCGCGAGCTGGTCGACTCATTTGCTGTTCGTCCAGAGGCGCAGCTCAAGAAGCCCTCGATTCGTGCCGAGTCCAAGACACTCTATATGCAGTCACCAGCAAGTCTGGAGGAGCAGACGCGGCCAAACCTGGACAAGACTCTTGTAGAGCTCGGGTTGACTGACAGCGAGGAGATCGGAGTCACAGATCCTGCCTTTGCGACTGTGTCGTTCAAGTTCAAGCTCAAATTCAAGAAATCTGAGTGAGAGGGGATATGATGACATGTGACCATGATGGATTGGGCGGTATTTGAAGATGATTTTGCAGCATATTTGCGGGGCGTCAGCGAGCCAGAAATGGTTCGGGGAAGTGCAGTGGGCACTAACCTTGTTACCAGCGCACGACGAAGCAATGAGGATGTGAGATACCAAAACCTACGTAGGTTTGCTGTCGGTTTACGAATAAATCAATTGGCGAGTTCTAGCGGTCGCCGGCCCCAAATCCATCAACCGTGACGCCATTCCGATGTTCTAGATACAGAAAACTAAGAAAAGGGGGGTATCCACAGCCAGGTCGTTCTTTTTTTGTTGTCCACCCCTCAAGCCCGCAAAAGAGCCCTCGACGGGTTATGCCATGCTAAAAACAGAACCTACCTCACCATGTTTACGACCTGCTGCTCTAACCTGCGCGCCTTCTCCTTCATGTGTGCGATTGACTCGAGGAAGATGGCGTCGCTGTCCCACTGCCCGGTGCTCTCGATCTGGTAGATGAAGTGATCGCGCCGGCGACCCAGTTTCACTTTGTCCTTGAACTCTTCGTGCCGCAGGCACTCACGACTAACTGTGTCGCGCATCGCGTCCTTAACGACCGCCTTGAGCTCGCCCTCGTGGCCCTCGTAGCCGCTCCCCTTTTGGGCGGCCTCCTTCTTGGTGACCTTTTCGAGGCCGATGACGCCGGGTGGGAAGCACTTGACGAACTTCTCGGCGTCGGCGCCAATGATCGGACGCAGGATGTCAATGGTCGGCATCAGGCGGTAGGAGGCTGTGGCGACGGGCGAGAACTTGGCGTGGTCGGATCCCACACCCTTATGCATGTGCATCGTCAGGTCGATGACCTGACCGGGCCGCAGCTTGGCAATGAGGATGTCTGGGTTGGTCGGAACAATGGCGTTCTCGCCCGAGAAGTACCTTTCCTGGCGGCCAATGGGCTCGAAGACGATGTCCTTTGCGTAGACATGCGCGTGATGGTAGAGCTTAGTGGGATCCTTCTCGTCCCGGGCCGCGTCCTCGTTGACGGTGCACTCGACTTTGAGAGACAGCTTGACCGTGTTATAGTCAAAGTAATTTGCTTCGCCATCCTCATCATCGGCCGGCTTCTTCCACCACTTGAGGAACTTGTCTAGACCTTCGCGGCCGCCCTTGAACGGGATTAGACCGAGACGGTGGGAGAGCACCTCGTCCTGGATCACCGACGTGTTGTTGTTAATGAATACGGTTTCGATGGCAAGGGTCGGGATGTCGGCGATCATGATACGCCTGAAGGCGTTGGCAATGGAGGCATCGACGCCGATGAGCGAGAAGGAGGCGAGCTGGGGATCGTTTTGGTGGAGCTCGATCCGGAGACCGTCGCGGAACTTCTCAAGGTCCCAGGCGTGGTCTTCGCCGGGATAGTGCCCCGGAAAGTCGACAGAAGTGACATCGGTGACCGTCTCGCGGTTGATGCCGACGATCTAGACAAGCCGGTTAGCGACCTCCGCAGAGCTTCGGCACCGAGGACAACACCGACCTTCCGCTTCTCCAGCTCCTCTCGACTCGGCTCTGTGCGCGGCATTGTCACAACCAGTACTTGGCAGTGTGCGGGAATCCTGGTTGTCACAGGCACGTGGGTGTCAACATCAAATGTATTTCTTTGAAGCTTTGTTCCCACACGGCAGAATATTTTACAAAGGCGGATTGGAGGGGAAAGTTTTTTGACCGCCTTTGTTCTCAGGCCTTATCGATTGCCGCAAGACTTGTACACTCGCCACTGGGGACGCCCCACCACACCACTACCGCCAAGCTCCACCAACAACGACATACGGGATCCGCAAAACCGGCCGACTTTATTCGCAGGCCAGAGCACCGATCGGGACCGGCAGCCTTGTTGGGCAAAGATGCACGACACAACAGGTGCGCCGATAGCCTGACTGGTCGATCAGCAAACGTCGTCTCCAAGGGAACCTTGCTCCTCTTCCACCGCATGACATGCAGGCGAGAACTCAGATCCGGCAAAATCGGGCAAATGCATTCATCACGTCGCTCCCTCCCTGTTCGGGTGCCACAGAAGGGTGAGAAATCTATCCCAAAATAGCAATACAATCAACACACGAGCGGCTCGACTGCTTGGCTGCGATAAGTGAGAGCAATCGGATGATTCGCAACCCCATAAGCTTCGCAATGGAGCGATCAAAACCACCGAGGTCACAAAGATACTACGTATAAAAGTATATAAAAATTGAGGTGCGACACATGCGGTATGTGTCATGTATAGGTGGCGGACATACTCGACCCCTTTATAATAAACAAGGTAACCCAAAACCTGAAGCCGAAGGTCATATCGGTCACATCAGTTTCTTTTTGTCTTGAAGTGAAGGAAAAACAAAGTAAAGCCAAACGCCCAGAACGCCGTGCCATGAATTCTTCGCCACCAAAGCCGTTCCCTATATTACCAGATTAAGTCGCAGGAGTGCTGGCGACCCATCTAAGACATCTGCAGCCCGCATGTTTGCCGCTCATTTGGGCTTTGAGCCATAGTTCAACTCAGAAACGCCAGCCGTATAAGAGTCGCGTCTCTCAACGGAGGGATACTGCGGAGGCGGGGAGTGGCCTGGTGTCGGGTGGTGTTCGGCAGCTGGAAGCTCGCTTGGTGGTGACTGGAACTGCGGCGATGGCATTGGATGAGGCGATGTCATACCGGAGCTGCGTTTGCGTTAGCAACATGACATCAAATAGCACTGTCAGATTGGACTGGGTGCAACTCACTAGTAACCGTGCTGCTGCTGCTGCTGCTGTTGTTGATGCTGGCTTGCCGCGTCATAGTGCTGGTTGGGAGCAATGGGGGGCTGGTAAGCACCGAATCCATTCAATCCGGGGCTTCCTGGGGGAGGGGGTGTACCGGCGAAGTGGCCGGTCAGCGGTGTCTGCGCCGAGACGCGGTAGGGATCGCGTTCCGAGCCGGCAAATGTCGTCACCGTGTGTTGGCCAGGGCTCTTAGGGTCGTGGTACCGCGCCTCGGCCATGCTGTGATGGCCGTCGGCTGGATGTTGGCCTTTTTGATAAGCCCTCTCGAAGCCTCCTCGGCGGCCACACAGGTAGATGATACCCGCTCCAATAACCAAGACGGCCGCCGCGCCAATAGCGATCCCCGCGATTGCTCCGGCGCCCAGACCAGAGCTCTCCTGCTTCGAGCTTTGCGAGCCGTTATTCTGTCCGCTCGAACCATCGTTTGAGGAGCCGGGAGGTGGCGTCGCTGTTGCCGACGCAATGGGCTTTAGCGTCTCGGACGGAAAGGGTTCGCCAGGTACCAATTGAAGGGTTGAGTTGGACGCGAACTCCTTTTGGATCTCAAGTGTCTTCTCCTTTGTTGGATTGATGACGCCGACCATCCCATACTGATTACACGATCCGGGCGCACCACAATAGAAAAAGATGGTCTCTGTGTCATTGACTTTAATATCATAGTGGGGAGCCTGCGCCCAGATTAGTTTCACGGATTCGTTGTGTATCAGTAGACTGCAAGACATACCGGAACGGTGATGACCTGTGGGTTGTAGATACCGGACCAGAAACCTTTTTTGTTTGGCCCAGTATACTCGTACGGAATGCATGACTGCTTGAACTCTGCCCGGGCAACGCGGTGACCGCCGGGGTAGAAATTGAATCCTAATACCATGAATGTGAGCGACAGTTTGGTAGGCACCCAACCGTATCAGAAGAGTAGACATACGGATCGTGTCGCCGACATTGGCTGTTACTGAGTCCGGAGAGAACTTGTGGAGTTCCTGTGGAAGTCTTAGTGATGATTTTCAAATCAGCAGCGGAGTATGGGTACATACAGCTCCGACTGATATCTCGATGATCTGGGATTTTGGGGTGCCAGTCGAGGACGAGCCCGATGAAGTCGCAGTGGACGAACCAGTCGCGGTCGTCCCCGTCGAGTCCTGGGCGTTTACACCCGCGACTAGGGCGACAGCAGCCGCTGACAGGAGATACGATGTCAACATTGTTGTGGTATTGCTGCCGTTGCCGCTGCCCAAAGCTGGTGGTTTTGCAGCAATTCAAACCGTGTGCCAAACAGCACTCAGAGGGGGTGAGAAGCAGAAGAAGGGGGACCCAGGCGCCTGAAGGGTGGGCAGCTGGGGACTCTTTGTCTCTTAAGGCAATCTCTGTCCGCTGCAGTGCTGACAGCCGCAAATAGCTGCAGGCTTGGTGGTGCGGGTCCGGCTGAGAGCGACCGATTCCTGGTTGGACAAAGTTCCTGAGGACAGGCTAGGAGGAGGGGACAGGCTGCTGGGGAGGCCTGGGGAGGGAGGGGGTGTGTGGTGGCACCTGTGTGTTCGGGGGCTTTGACGACCTGGCTCGGGGCTGAGTTTTGGCTGCATATACCGCACTTATCGAAAAGCCGGCTCGGCAGAGACCCAAAACGATATGTACAACGGAGCACAGAGAACAGAAGAGAGAATCCAACAGGCCATCACTTTTCATCAGTAGCTCCAGGGCCAGCGTACGAAGCCTGCCCATATATGGTCCGCCGCGATTACAGCGAGGACAAAGGCGGACGGAGTCATGGCCATCCGCTGATGTCCGAGCCAGAAGCAGGACGAAGTGCGAAGGCGGACGGGGTGGACGGGGTTGCTGCGCCAGCGCTTGCTGAAAGAACGGACCCGACTCTCGCGGCGGCCACGAAGTCAGAGTCAAGACGCCAAGCCCGTCTTTGATGCGAGGCGATTCCTTTGGGCAGAGTCGAGCCGGTTGAATCTCCCGAGAGGTTGGCGTTCGGTGCCGCTACAGAAGCAAGAGCCGTTGACACCACCATCCCTTTGTTCCCGAATGGCGGCATCCAACACCTCGATCCTCCAGCAGATCGGATCGCCCGCGGAGCTCATTGGATGGGGAGACGCCGGGCTGGCAGACGGCTTCCGTGGCTTTCGGCACGCAATATGGGTGGTGTATATCATAGACGAGCACCCCATCCTGCCTTTCCGCCCGCATCTCGAGTCGAGGCCGTTGCGTCGTGCCCGTGGAGGCGGGACAGCTTTGCTGGTGGGCGCGCGGGCTCGCAATTTAGACCTCGCCCACCCCCAACCCGTGTGTTGTGCATAGACATCGCCGAGCAAGGCTGAGTCGCAATGGTAGCCGTTAAACACAGGGGAAAAGGTACTGGTACTCCCACGCTCGCTGACAGGCCGTGCACACGGTGACCTCGTGGCACGGTCGAATGAGAACGCGCCGGTTGAGGGCCCGACCAGGGCTTTAAGTGGGGATAGATTAATACTTGGAATCAAGCGCGGGAGTTCCTGTGTCGATCATCAACTTGTGCTTTTGGCTGCCTGGGGGCTCGTTGCTTCTTAGTGAGAGCCATGGACCCCAACCAGCCCTGCGAAGGCGCGCTCATCAACGGGTTAAGGGTCGAGATGAAGAGGTTAATAAATTCCCAGTGCCCGCGGTTGCTCTCGTCCTAACGCCCCCAATGACAAGTAATCTGCCTCGCTGTCTCTGTCAGCATTCCTCTTGCGCTGCATCGCCGTGGCATCGCCTTTTCTGACAGCTTGATTAGAGTTGACACTGGCGTTTGTTCTAACTCGATTAGCTAGCGGTGCCAAGGTGGGGGAAATAAGATCGGAGGCAACGGCGCGTTACCATTCGCAGGTAAACGCCACCTTGCCCCGCAAGTCAGAAACTCATTTCTGAGCCCGGGCAGCTGTGCTGGCGGACTTGTTGAACAAACAGAGGGCGCTCGCAACAGTTCGAACGGTGCGAAAGATCGTAGAACTTCCATGCATCTAACAGCGGCTCGGATTCTCCGCCTCCGTGGCGTGCCTGTTTACATAGACACCAGTGAGCAGGTAACTATGGACCTAACTGAATCGCCCCACAGTTCTACACGGTGTTCGCTGTGCCCGCGACCGGGACAACGTGGGGCCCGTCTCCAGTCGCCGTCGGCCAGTCACACAACGCTCCAAGAACTGTCCGATGAGCAATGCGCTGTCGACCACTTCGGGCCCTTGCTCCCGTCCACCGTGCACACGTGCACCAATGATGCTTATTGACACAACGGGTGGGTCTCCAAAGAGAGCGGACCGCCGGAGGCAAGCCACAGGCATGGTAGTGGAGGCGCATCTTATACTAAAATAGGAAATCTACAGCCAACGTTGCAGCCACAACGACCTGATCCCACCAGGCAACCAGGCCAGCTGGGTGGTTTCGATGGTTGGTCATTGCTCGTGGTGATGTCTCTCCTACGAACCCACCATTTTATCATGTCGGCAAGCCGTCTCCCCTCGGCCTTGCGTTGATTGTGATATTTTCAATACGCAGTGGCCTCGTAGGTAATTGCCGATTGGTACATGACAGGTGATCCGATACTCCGTCCTGGCAATCCAATTGCAATCTAGGAGAGTAACTACCTGTTCCAGATTCCAGGGCGATAGGGTTTCTTGGTGTGATGAATATCGGTTTGCTAACGCCAGTGGAGGAGACAAGTCATTCCTTAACCCCTTTAAGCATGCAGGTCCTTGGACTTGCAACGTCTTGGGCACGAATAAGCGGATGCGCAAGCTTATGGCGCGTGGCCACCAAGCTGAAAACCAGAAGAAAAAATATGATTCGGGGTATATCTCCAATATTGAGCCCAGGTAGTCAGCCTTTTATCTCATCAGCCCCAGACCATTACTGCGTCTTGGCCTTCTTGAACCGTGGCTTAAACATAATTTCGCTCTCCAGAACCAGCCTCCCAAAGCACCACAAGTAGCAGATCGAAAACCCGACAGCTCCCACACCAACATTGATGACAACCCACAGGTCTGGCTTGTCCGGTGGCGGCTCAAGGAAGGCCTCAAAAACATGCCATAACCCCATTGCAAGGTAGAAGAAGCCATGAAGAAAGAATGTAAGCCACTCCGCCCACGTGGTGGATCCTTCTTGGAAATAGGCACTCAGTGATGTTGGGGGAAGTCCGAGAAGGTAGGCCCAGAGAAGCGTCAGCACCGCGTAGGGGACCCTCAGATCGACCCGCTGCAATAGTGGAAACATGGTCCAGCAGCCCAGAGTATTAGCGAAGCCAACCCAAGCACGTGTGTTCTTGGTCAAGCCTTGGTTCCCTGCCAGAAGCAGCGTCATTGGCATCAGCGGAAGAAGTACGCTCTTTTCGTGAACCTGGTAGCTGAACAGGAAGAATCCCCATGCCGTCGACGCAAATGCTAGGGGTAACAAGAGCTTCCTAGGACGGAACAATAGGATGAGATTCGGCGGGATGATCGATGCTAGTGTCGCCAACAGTGCACCGCGTTGCAACAGCTCAGACGGATACTTCTTGAGCTTGAGAACAACGTTCAGAGCACACCAGAAGTTGGCCACTTTATCCTCAAATAGGCCACGAGCAAATGGAAAGACACGATGTACCATCTGAACCATCTGCTCCACAATGGGGTAGTAGAGCGCGTCGGTGTCCAGATACGCGACAATGCCCTGGAACAGAGGCAAAGGAGGGTGAGGTCCGTCGAGGTCAGGGCGAGAATCAATGCCGCTCTTTACGTCGTAGAGTGTGCCGATAATTAGCGGCAACAGAAGGATGGCGAAGCATGCAGCGGTAACCGCGGCAATTCCAAGGAGCCGTGAAATATTGATCTGCGGGACCAGGCAGCTCCCAAGAAGGTAGGCGAACACAGAGAACGCGTAGTACAGCGCCATCTGTTTGAACCCGAGAGCGGCGACGAAGAAAATGGCTGACCACATATAACGATCAGCAAGCATGCTGGACATGCTCGCGGTGACGAAGCCGAGCATCACGGTATTGTACTGGAAATGAACGTTATCGATGAGGATGGTGGCAGGCTGCATCAGGATAGCCACCAGGGCCACCGAGGAGGTCCAAGTTGCGACACCACTCAGCCTGCTGAAGCGACGAACGAAGACCACCACCGCCGGGACATATATGAGGTATTCCGATACCACCACGGTGGCCCTCATGAATATCTTTAGCGTCGGGTCGTGTGAGCCGCGCGACGTGTAGAGGGCAAACCAAGACGGGTCGATGATGGAGCCGATCTTGCCGCATAGCCAGCTGTGGTACGCCGTCAAAGGTGGGTAGTCGAGACCCCACCATTGCAAGTCGTGGAAGTACCACTGAGAAACAGGAAGTTGAGTTGTGATTTCCATCCAATGCCTTTGCGCCTCATAGTCGCCAAACATAGGCGGTTTCTCGAACCCTGTTTCAACTGTCAGTCTCGGTCAAAGGCGGCAGCAGCAGAGGAAGCGGAGAATTGCGAACCAGAATAGCCCCAGAGCCCTGAAGCCCATCTGAACAGGCCGGCGACCATGAGAATTAGAGGCAGAAGCTCCCATTCTGACGCGGAGCCTCTGGCAGGCCAGAGAAAGGCCGCCAGGGGAAACGAGGGTGTGCGGACAAGCGGTCCTGGCTCAGTCGTGCTGAGGCTACTCGCGCCATTGCCGACACGCTTGGCCTTTCGCCTAGATTTGTGGGGAGAAGGCGAAGGGGCGGCCATTGTCACCTGCTGGAAACTTGCGGGAGCGACAGCATTGAAGTGCAGACCGTGCTGTTGCGATGGCTGGTTGTTGTTTCGGACGGCGCATCAGCAATCTGGCGTAAGATGTGGAGCTGTGGAGCTGTGGAGAATTAAATGGGGAGCTCCAACAGCTGAGAGCTCCAGAAAAAGGCTGCAGGGATTAGGACGAACAGCCTAGCGCAACGGGCCGGCACCAGCTGGACAGCCGTGATGTCACTCTCTCCCCCACCAATCTAACCCCTCTGCCCAGACGACAAGACACGACACTGGGCAGATAGCTTGTATACTGTGGACTTATTTATATACCTTACTGTGGACTCATCATACGACGCTGTATATTCCGAGTTTCTGGAACTCCAAAAGCCATGCCGTATCCTTTCGCCCTCCCAACAACGTCGTCCTTCTCCTTTTCGTCCAGCTTTGGGTGCGAGTCGCATCCCTCCCTGCTCCTCAACGCCAGCACATACCGTGGCGTGGTAAGAGAGACGCTCAAGAAGCACAAGCGATTGCCTCCGTCCTCGCAGGCTCCGAGCCTCTCATCCGTAGTCTCCAGTCTCAATGGCTACTTGCCATACCTCCTTGCTGTGGATGCCGGCCTTAGCCATCGGGCCGTGCACGGCGACGAGATCAACGTTGTCCTGAGGACCGCCCTGGCCATCGAGTGGCGGCCGACCCTCTCGGAGGCGCCTGTGCCGGGAAAGGAGCATGCGCGCGTGCGGGTGCAGTCGCTCGAGTACGAGGTCTTCTTCGCTCTGTCGGCCCTCGCCAACGCCCACTCGTTGCAGGCGCGTGTCGCGCTGCACCCGCTGTATGTTACGTCCACGGCCCCGGTCGGTACGCAGCAGCGGCAAGCTGCTGTTGCTTCCGCCACCCGGAGCCTTTTAGACGCTGCCGCCATCTACGGCTATCTGGCCACGCGCGCCGAGGGGCTCGTGGCGGCACCGCCGTGTCCTGATATGTCAACCGCCGCTGTGCGCGCGCAGTCCTCGCTCGCCCTGGCCGAGGCGACCCTGCTTGCTGTGCTCAAAGACGACCCGTACCCGGCGGTTGTAGCGCAGGATCGCAACCAAAACGACACCGAGTGGATGTACAAGGCCCCCGACATGCCAAAGGTGCGTGCCCACCTGTTTGCACGGCTGTGCCTCGCCGCAAGCGAACACGCCGCGCAAGCGCACTCGCTGTGTGCTGGGAAGGGGGCCGGCGGTAGGATGAGCGAGGGGTTCGTCCGGTACCTGGAGGATCTCCGACGGACGAGTAGAGCCAAGGCTTGCCGTTTCTTCGGCATCGACTCAGAGCTTGGCGGGCAGACAGGCACAGCTATCGCCTGGCTGCACGCCGGGCTTCAAGAGCTTGGTGTAAACCGAAAAGAGACAAAGAAGGGCGGAGGGCTCGGGCGGCTCAAGAAGGAGTGGGCCGAGAAAAGAGAGGACCGCAAGGTCGAAAAGGGTGCGGACTGGGGCGCCGATGCAGGAAGGCTGGAAGAAACCCGCGTCATAGAGATGCTCGAGGCGAAGTGGACGAAGCAAAACGACACGGTAAGCAGAGATCAATGCCGTCTGTGTACAGCCAGCCTAATTCGCAACCTGCACAGATCTTGACACAAGCAATCCCCCCAACAGGCCCTCTCCTCGCGCAAATGCCGTCGGGGCGGGAGATACACACTCTCAAGCCATTCCAGCCCCCGATGCTCGATGCCGCTACGTTGGAGGCCATGCGAGCGCCGCCGGAACGGTCAGATGAGTTCGGGAACTACCCGAGCTCTGACGAAGAGACTCTCGCCGAGCCAGTCGGAGCATTCCCAGGAACACAAGGGGAGTACAGAACAGGAACTCCGAATTATTATTGATAGCACAGTGCCGCCGACAAAAGGCAATGCCCCAGTAACACATGGTCCAGGTCCAGATATCAAGTAAGTTGGGCAGGATAAAAAGACTCAGAAAACGCCCGGTTTTATTTACCCCGTTCCTTTCCGAAATCGCCTGTACAATACCAACTGTCCAGCGCGCTAAGTAATTACAATCCCAGTGTTTTGGGGCTCATTCCTCATCATCGTCGATGATTTGGCGTCTGCGGCGACTCGCACCAGCAGAAGCTTCAGTGTCATCCAGATCTGCTTCTGCATCGACATCGGCGGCTTTTGCTGTCTTTCGCTTCTTTGTGCGCGGTGCCTCGTCTTCGTCGTCATCGTCATCGAGGATTTCCTCCTCGTCCTCGTCATCTTCAGCCTCCTCGCTCTCGTCCTCACTGTCGACAAGGAATCCATCCTCCATGTCGTAGTTGTCCGGTCTACGTGCCCCACTAGGGAGATCATCATCCGAATCATACTCAGGTCGACGATGCTTCTTCTTGGGGCCACCCGGTGCCCCGCGTTTCCGACCACCGGCTGCGGCACGCCGACCTTCAATATCGCCGATGGAGAGGGCGCCACCCTTATACCGCCCACCGGCACCATCTGCGCGGGCTGCGGCCGTCTCGCGGCGTCTCTGGAGCTTCAGGCGTTCTTTTTCGGCCAATTCAGCCTGCTTCTTCTGAAGTTCTGGGTCCTCCGTTGTGACGATGATCATATCGTTACGCTCCTTCTTCGACTCGGCCAGGTTCGCCTTCAGCCGTTCGAGTGCGTGGTCCTGCACTTCCTTGTTGGGTCGGATAGTATATTGCTCCGTAAAATGACCAATAATCAATAGGGAGTTCGTTGTAAGGTGTGCCGCGGCGGCATAGTAGTGGGCGTCTTGGACTTCCTGGTAGGGTTTGTTGGCCTTCGGAGCAAGTGACTTGGTTTGAATCTCGAAGTGCTCGTCGCCAACAGCGAGGGTGACCGATCCATCACTCCACCTGTAGACGTTCGTGTTGCTCTGCAGCTGTCCGTTCTTTGGGTCGCGGCGGGAGAGAACGACAGGGATTGGGTTCTCCGAGTTGGAGTTCTCGAGGTCCCACTTGCTCGGCTCCCAGGAGTGGGCTTTGTATTCGACGGGATTGAGCTTGAGAAACTCCGGTACACGGAGGGAATATAGCTGCGACAGCGTTAGTGAAAAAAAAGGCCCAACCAAGGATGTCTCCCGCGCAAATGTCCACTTACACTGCCGTTGTTGGATTTGGGGATCCGATGGCGATAAAGAGGAACGCCCGCGATCAGCTTTTCCTTAAATTCTGTCGGTTCCTCGCTGTCGCCTCTCGTATCCCGACGGCGCGTGTCGTCTTCTCTTTCCGATGCCAGATCGTGGTCGCTCAGGCCGTTCTCAACCTCTGAGAGCGCGTCTGCGCCGTCGTCATCGCCAAAAAGGTCGTCACCAACATCGTCGATGGCCTCAATGGGATCCTCCGAATCAGACATCGTGACGAGCCTCAAGCTGTATAGAGTTGATGCGCACAGTTTATGTGGAAAGGCTCGGTAGATTCGAGGGCTATGAAAGAACGAGGGAAGTGTTTGGAGTTGGCTGCGATGGAAAGTGGGTACTTTGTTCGCGAAGTTCGCGATCAAACGGAAGTGCCAGAAATATGGAATTGATAGGTGCAGGGGGCTACTGTGGCGCAGGGAACGGACAGGAGACGATAACGATAAGTATGTGTGGCTTAATGGAGGGGAGATGGGTGCCCCTCCACCTCAGGCCTGAATAGTGACCTGATCGCCTACATTCTGACACAAACATCAATGGACTAGCTTCATCTGCTGCAACTGTTAACAGCAAGCCAGCCAGACGACGAATCAGTTCACTCTGTCTGCCCTCTTTCCTCCCGAGGAGGGGTTGTCCTATTGCTCGTTTCCTCCCCTCTCACCGCTTGTCTCGACGACCCCTCGCACCTACTCAAGGCCTGTGCATCGACGATGTCCAACCTCTTCTCTGGAATGTAAGTAAGCCTTTCTCGTGCTGTCAATACCAACACCGCCGTGCACCAACGACCCAAGTATTCCTCTGTTTGCTTCATTGCGCTGGTCTCGGCGATGGCTCATTGCTGCGCATACGGGGAAGCTGCTGGGGGGCTGCAGTGTCGACGTCTACCAAAAGCTTAGTGCTTCAGAGCGGCATTGGGACCTTGAGCAGGTCCGGAGTTCGGATCCCCATGCACAACGCAACGTGGTTTTCAGAAAACCTGCATCCACCTATTACTGCCCGTCGCTTTTGTCAAGCCCGGTTGCGGCCTAAAGATCAATGGCATCAAGCGACGCTATTCTCACCCATCACTCACATCTTTGGTTTGATGGCTGGCTCCGTGCTCTCTGGTCTTTCGCCCACCTGGTGCCGCTACTAGACGGAGTACGTACAAAAGGTTAGGAATGCCATGGGGCGCTGGCCCTCTTCAGTAAATACTGTCCCACGGTTACTCCGGCTCGCTCCGGCTCGGGAGTCCACTGTGCTGCCAGGGATAGCCTGTTCTGGTTTCGCAGGGCATCGCATTCGCTTTAGCATGTTGTCTTTGGCGATGCTTCCCAACCTCGTTCCCCATCTAGATCCCAGTATTCACCACCAACATAGCTAACATCATGGCACAGCGCTCGTTTCAGAGGTCAGAGAAGCCCCAATTCCCCAGGCCCGAACGAGCAGCAGCAACAGCAGCAACAACAACAGCAGCAGCAGCAGCAGCAGCAGCAGCAACAGGGGTTTCCTTCGTTCCAGCCTGGCCAGCCTGAGGGAAGTCAGTCTTCTACGAGCCTCGCAGTATCGCTCCCTCCACTCCCAAGTTCACCCTCTCTTGCGGAAACGATCGGGATGGATCAATCTAGCGGCATGATTCCGTCTGCCGAAGATATTCTGGTCTCTTATCACCTTCCCGCTGTGAAGCCTATGTGGCTTAATGCAAATTATGCAAAACATATAGTCAAGGGGAACTTCCTGACTCTGAGCGCAAAGCCGAAGACGGTGGAGATGGGAGAGTGGATCGCCCACCAGGGTATGTATAGCCACTGTACCTACACCCACGCCATGGCGCCTGACCTTGAACAGTTGTTGACCACTGGAGAATGCAAATTACATTCATTCGCCTTGTTCACGACAAAGAGGAGGATGGGTCTTCGATCTGCAACTCTCGAAAGTGCCCTAAAATGTCCGCTGGCGTGTGAGTATATACCCCCATGGTTGTTCATGGTTACCTGACAACGCTGACCCCGATAAGCAATCACTCGTTCACTTGGCTGAACTCTCGGTTGCAACCGGTAGAGATAGCGGCTTATGAGTACTTGACTCTGGTTCAGCGCTACATCTCAGGCAAGATTGATGACCCTGCAATCTTCCCGACAGAGGCGTCAGGCGTTTCTTACGCCGACAACCCTGCATTTTGCTCTCCTATGCCCGAGTCTGGTCAGGAATGGGTTGGCAAACGAAGCGGGTTTCCCCAGAACTTCATGGATATCTGTCAGACCATTTTCCGCCAGATGTTTCGAGTTTACGCTCACCTCTACTGGTCTCATTTCGAGGATATGTTCAGCTTGAACCTTGAGAAGTCGATGAATAGCTGCTTTAGCCACTTTATCCTCACGGCAACCACGCTCAACCTACTCAAGAAAGCCGACCTTGAGCCGATGCAGCCCTTGATTGATCTTTGGGCGGCATTGGGGACTTTTCCTCAGGGATCCAAGGCTTTTGAGACAGCCAACCTCCCAGTCGGGCAGCTGCTTGTCCAGAAGGCAGGAGGCCCACCGGCAAGCTGAGGAGCGCAGTCTCTCTTGTTGTGTCACGTCTATCTTAACTACCAAGGCATGTTGTATTCAGCTCTTACTTCGGCGACAGATTATGAGTGGAACAGACTAGACGATCCTGGTTGTTTGGTTTATATCTGACATGAAACACTTGAAGTCAGGGGAGTGGATTGTTGGAGTAACAAGCTCGGTTGGATGATATACCTAATGGCCTCACTCAAACGCACAAAAATGAGGCGGTGCCGCAAAGATTTGTTTGAGATAGGTACATGAGATAGGGGTCATCCATCATCCATCAAAGGGGGGAGATGTGAGAGGCCCTATCAGCCGGAAACCTCACTAATCTTATATTCGACGGTTACCCTATGTATTGGTGAATGTCAGCTGATAACTTCCACTTGAAATGCGCCCCTTTTACAGGAGACGAAAAACAGAACCGCGAGGGGAAAACCGCTTGGGTGGCACACTCACGGCTGGTTAGGCTCAATGACAAAGCGCCCGCTCCCGACATATGTCTTTCGCTCCAAAACCGCCAGCTCCGGCTTGCTGGACCCCTCAAAAATGGGGTATATGACTGTAGAGTTAGAACAGGCGAATATTGATCAAGGGTTTGTTCACCTACAGCCGTCTCCAAATCCAGTTGATGCAGCGTCGGCATCGCCGCGGAGAACCTTGCCCATGTCACCAGACATCGAGACGGTGCCGGTGTAGTTGAGGCGGACCAGTCCACCCGTGATCTCGTCTTTCAGGAGACTTTGGACTTCAAGTCTTGCGTTTTTACCATCGGGGTCAAATTTGATGTAATCCGCGCCATGGACGAACTTGGCATCAAGCTTGTGAGGATAGCCGGGCTCGGATTTCACAGAGCCTCCTGCCTTGATAATGATGTGAAGAAGCGAGCCGCTTTTGGCGATTGGCCCAACGGAGGCGGGCGGTTTCACGGGGATCTAAGCTCAGAAGGCACGTGTACAGGTCAGTCTAGCTTGCGGTTGGGGTGAGCGAGCTAGATGGTTTGACGTACAAGAGCCGTGAAGGCCGGAATCAGCTTCGGGAAATCCGCCATTTCGTCAAGTTGCGTGTGTACGAGTCTGATACGAACTGGGCAAGGTGGGAGTGTCGTTGCAGTTGTTGACCCCTCACGTCAGGAGAACCCGCGGCTTCTGGGGGGGACATGCAATGGGTCACTCGGCTCAGCTACCTAGGTACTAGGTAGGTCTTGTAGAATCCAGAAAAGAGAACTTCCCCTCAAACTAGGGGGGTTTTGTGTTACCTGCGGCCAGCCCCGTTTATCGGCCCGCATTCGGGTAACTGCTCCGTCGAGGCAAGAGCTCCCGTCTGATTAACCGATTGACTTCAGCTCGACTATGTGTGCCAACGGTGTAGGTAGGTACCTTGTGGAAAGGCGTTCTACATCGGACGATTTCAGCCTGCCTAGCATTATATTCACCAATGGCCCATGCAGCAGAGGCTGTATGACAAAAACGCCCCTGAGTTTGACAGTTTTCTGTTGAGGTATCTGAAGCTAGTTGCCCGAATCGGCCGATTACCAGAAGATTGCGCAGCTTGCACCCGATAAGCCGTGTGTGTGGTGAGGGGTTCCGGGCGCTGGTGGGGGAGGGGACGGTTGTCTGATGCGCCAATGGCCGTTTTCAGCTGCCGGCGGTCTCCATACTGTGATTGCCATCCAATAAGCGGCTGCAGAGATAACCCGAAAAGTCCACATCCTGGAGGGCTGACATCACCGAACCTTTTCTTTTTTTTTTTTTGCAGAGAACCTCGGTCGGTAGGTAGATGCCCTCTTAGCTTAGCGGTTTGGCAACGGTGTAAGGGGTTTCATAATCTCCTTAGTACTCCTGTACCAAAACCCCCCACGCGACTGAGAGTCCTGCGGTTCCCAAGAAATCGGGGTGCCTATAGCTCTCCCACACGTGTCGCGCCTCCGCTGTAAAGCACCCTTGTTGCCCTTGCATTCGGCAGCCCTCTAGCTCTCTTGACAAAGGACTCACGTCATTGCGTCCGCCTCACCATCTCCCTTGGAGCCACGACTGTCACCATCTACATTTCTGCGCACCTCCGATTTCCCAGGACTCATGTCACCACGTCGAGGCCGAACCCGAGAAGTGAGGCCAATTCCAATGCTTGGATAAGCATTTTCACCTCTCACCCAGCGACGTCGTGCAACTCGCGCTCCATTGCGCTTGGGTTCACGAGGCCACTTGCGGAGCTTCTGCAGCCTTGGCAATCCCCGCAACGATACCTTCGCTCAACGACGACACTCAAGATGGATCAATCGCGAGGCCCGCCGCGGCCAGACCCCCAGGCAGCTGGTGGAGGCGCCACGAGATCCCAACCATCTCTAGTTCATCCAGCGCGGAGGAGAAAGAATCACAGGGGAGGCAAGAAGAAGAAGTCGAGGAGAAAGTCTTTCGCTACCCCGTCGGACGATATTGCGCAGGACGGCCTGAACTCTGAGGATCTCGACGAGGCGAGAGAAGGCTTCTACTCACGACCCAGCCATAACCTCAGCAATACTAGCATTGATAGCGAGGCTTTACTGGATCACAGGTAGGTTTCAACCGGGTACACCCCGGATTGTCTCCTCCATGCTAAGCAGCCATTACACAGGGAGCAGCAGTCATTTTTGAGGCCCAGAAGGCCATCAGTAATGACGGGAAGCACGTCCTTCCAACCGCAGTTTTCTACACCAACGGGTAGCAGGCTGCGGACAGTCGTCGCAGGAGAGAGCGATGACTATGACAGGCCAATGTCGCCCTGTGACGAACATGCTCCCCTCCTCTCCGGCTCGATACTTCCGCGGGCCGAGACCTTCGCAGGCTACGGATCTAACGAAGGCCCTAAGAGGTCCGGACCAGGAAGTCGCCGGGAGTCAAGCAGGGCAAGCAGCCGCAGAAAATTCCTCAACCCGTTCAACGAAGGGTACAATGTCAATTATCCCCCATCAGTACCTGGCTCGCCAGCACTTCGCGCGTCCGATTGCATGGACATGAGCTTTGGTGATATAATGCTGCGGGACGACCTCGAAAATGGCCAGCGATCACCGAGAAGACTCGGGGATGAGAATGATAGTAGAGGTGGACCAGGTTTTACACCATCTTTGGAGCGGCGACACACCATTGCTTTGGATGCGGAAACGGACGTGTGCTTTCCTCAGGAGGGACTTTCTGACATTGTGGACGACGACCATGATATTGGTTTACAAGACTCCACGGCGGAGAGAATGAGGATAAGGAGGCGGCGTGGCAAGTGGCCGGATCTTGCTGTGTTGAACGAGTGGAGCCGCATCGAGAAGGAAGGTCGGAGTGAAGAGCGCAGAGCGAAGAAAATCACCGAGCCTCGGCTCGTCGATGGGAGACTGCGACCTGTACATCGGGGTTGGTTCCAAGTCGAGGAAGAGGCGCCGTACCGCTTCACCTATTTCAACGAAGAGTTCCAGAGCACCATCCACAGCCAAACGATATCGGAACTGGTTCAGCCTGGTGGCACTTTCAAGGAGTTATTCGTCCCGGAACCACCTCTTCTCTCTGATTCTTCCGACGATGAGTACGAAGATGACGAGGACCACCCGGTGAGCCTGCACCAGGTGCTGACGGGTCAGAACGGGGATCCTCATATCCCAAGCCGACAACCTTCCTTAGCAACAACGACGCAGAGCTACTTTGACTCCCGTAGAGAACAGGGCCACAGTCGACATTCAACCGTTGATACTGACCAGACACCGACGACTTCTAGACAGGATTGGGGTGATAGGACGCCGAGAGATGCCAAGTCCCCCGAGCCTGCCAAATCACCGCAAATGACAAAACCTGCCAAGCCACCAAAATATGGCGACCGACCGGTATGGTGGCTGGATGTTCTTAGCCCAACCGAGTCCGAGATGAAGGTCATCTCAAAGGCATTTGGGATACACCCCCTCACCGCTGAGGATATCATGGTCCAAGAGCAGCGAGAGAAGGTCGAGCTTTTCCGACACTATTACTTCGTCAACTACCGAACATTTGACCAAGACCAATCAAGCGAAAACTTTCTGGAGCCAGTCAACATGTATGTCGTTGTCTTCCGAGAAGGTGTCTTGAGTTTTCACTTTTCCATGACACCTCACCCAGCGAACGTACGGAGGCGGATTCGTCAGCTTCGTGATTACTTGATTTTATCGTCCGACTGGATCTCTTACGCGATCATTGACGACATCACCGATGTCTTTGGGCCATTGATCCAAAACATCGAGGATGAGGTCGATGACATTGATGACGCTATCCTTCAGCTTCACTCATCCGGGGACACTTCGGAGAGGGATAGGAGAGGGGAGAAATCCGATGCCGGGGAAACCTCGTCGGCCGAGGCTGGGCGTGACATGCTTAGGCGCGTAGGAGATTGTCGCAAGCGAGTGATGTCTCTGTACCGCCTGCTGGGCAACAAGGCCGATGTCATCAAGGGCTTTGCTAAACGGTGCAACGAGCATTGGGAGGTGGCGCCGCGATCCGAGATCGGGCTGTACTTGGGCGATATTCAGGATCATATTGTGACCATGACGTCGAACCTGAGTCACTACGAGAAGTAAGATACCCCCAATAACTAGGAATTATGTATAGTGTGCTGACGGAGACATCTTGCCAGGATCCTTGCACGCTCGCACGGCAACTATCTTGCCCAGATCAATATCCGTATGAACGAGCGGCAAGAGCAAACGGCCGACGTGCTCGGTAAGCTCACGGTTCTCGGAACCATTGTTTTGCCTATGAACATTATCACCGGTCTCTGGGGAATGAACGTATGGGTTCCTGGGCAAGATTCCGAGGGCGATCTCATGTGGTTTGCTGTCATCACGGCGGGCCTGCTTTGCTTTGGTCTCGCTTGTTATCTGATTGCAAAGCGGGTTTACCAAATTGTGTAGAGAGCTCGCCCTGGTAGGAAGGAAGTACTTGTCCTGCGTTTACACCGTTTTCTGTACTCATACTATGTACGTATTTTGGCGACGAGAGAGCTAGGGCTGGCGTTTTGGATTGTACAACTGAAGCGACTCGGTGGCTAGTCGTGAGATGCTCCCTCCACGCAATGAAGCGAACGGGGAGACGAATGCGGCTGCTTTTTGGTTATGCGTCCGAGGTCTAAAGTCTTTACAGCATCAAGAATATACCAATGGAGTATTACCATATTCAAACACACTAGGTCGGGTTTCTTGTCAGTGGGTAAACATATATGTGTATCACAGAGAACATGTGCCATAAAATCCGGCTTAAATGTGAGTTGTGCTATTCTAACCGGAGCAGGTTAGCAGGATAAAAATGAAGGGTTCTATATACACTGCTAGTTGAGCCTTTCATCCCCAACGAAACCAGAACGCCTGCCTGCGGGGGGCTTCCCGTATCACTGAGCAACCTAATATATCCATATACCCGTGAACACCTTGTGTCCGCCGATGGGATGTGTATCCATATCCAGCGACCAGCCCCCCAAAGTGAACTCGCTTGTCCACACCTAATGTCGTATAGGCAGACAGCATTACCGCGAGTTGGCAAACCGCGATCGCACGCCTAGGGTATTGAGACTCCAGAACGGCCTTTTCCTTCCTACCCCTGTCTTCTTTCTTGCAGAGCGAGGCGCCATTCCCACTCAACCTCTGCCTGACTGGGATAAGAGTTGAAAGACATAGCGCGGTGTTCTGGCTGCAGGACATCGAGTGCTGGCTGTAGCATTGGTCCGTTTCGTGGTTGTTCCTAACGTCGCTGCATGCCGTAGCTCGCGCGCAGAGCTATTATCTGCTGGCGCTCTGCCTCGGGAAGTTGGTCGATCGTCTCTTGCGGAAGCTCCATGACAGCCCGCATGAGAGCTTCAGGATCCTGGCCGCCAGGAGCGGGTGCCGCAGGAGCAGGCGCCGCTACGGGGCTAGGAACCACTGGCGGGGGACCGTAGCCGGCTCCTACGGCAACAGGAGGCGTGCCAGTGGCGCCGGGATATCCGTAGGGCGGCGCTCCGCCGATAGGAGCTGGGAGTGGTGCGCCGGGGTTGTCAAGGACCGAGTTGATGGCATCTGGCGAAACAAGACCCATAAGCAGCATCGCTTGAAAGATGGCATAGGTGAGCTGGGGGGACTGGTTGAACAGCTCGGTCAGGCGCGCGGGGTCCTGGGTTGCAAACTGCTGGACCTGCTGGAGGGTATCCAGAAGCTGTGCTGGGGGTAGTGTGTTGAGTGTGCGAGAAATGGAATCGGTGCAAGTCATGCCAGGAGGCAGCTCTTTGCCTGGCGGAAGGGGAGGCAGAGACGAGCCGGGCGCAGCCATTGCCGGCTGGTTCGAGGTGCCGTTTGCAGGTTGGGTGTAGCTGGGCGCAGCGTTGGTGGAACCAGGAGCCTGATTGCGTCTTTGTTAACAAGCGTTACTTCCTTCAGAGGCAAGATGCGTGCTTACTGCCTGGTTGCGATCGCGATTGTCTTCGTCGCCAACAGTCTCGTTGCTAAAGTCGACGCGCAGCTTCCGGCCCATGATCTCGTAATCGTCAAGGTTGCGAACAGCTGAGGCGGCAGAATCTGTGCGACGCGAGATGTGTGTGTTAGCTGATGGTTCTCGCAGCTATGGGGAGTATGGTTGGGTGCACGAACCGTAGTCGGGGAACTCGGCGAAGCCAAAACCTTTTGGTCTGCCCGTTTCGCGGTCGTAGACAAGGCGGAAATTGATCACTCGTCCAGCCGCGCTGAATATCTCGGTGATTTGTTCCTCGGTCAGTCCTGCGGGGAGCCGGCTTGTCAGCGACGGTATGCGCAGTCAGAGGTGCGGTTTGCGCTCACCGTAGGGGATGTTCCCCACAAACACCACGCGTGAGAGTTGCCTATTAGACATGGCGATCACGGCTTCTTTTGACGACCAAGAATATGCGGCGCGTAGCTAGATTGGAGATCAAGCTCAGGGCACAGGGCTGGACTGGAGGGAGATCACAGAGAAATCGGCTTGATCTCAGACGATGGAACGTCACCGCACGGAACCTGGCAGTGGGCTTCGGAGGCTGCAAACAAACAGGCGGCAAGGGGGGAACAATGGAATTTCGCAAGGGAAGTACAATAGACTACCACAGCAATTGACTCCTGGTGGCCTGCCCGTTCAATCAAGTTCCCTCAGTTCCACTGTCCTCGCGTGTCAGAGCAGATGTGATATCCAGACACCGGATGAATTCGCGTCTAGGTAATCCAACCGATGGGGATTTAGGGGGATGTGAGAACGAGAAGACTTTCTTCTGTGGCTTGGTGGGGGCGTTGATGAGCGAGGAATAAAAAAAATTGGGTCGTTGGGATTGACAAGATGTGACGTCTAGGTGTGCTATAACTTAATTTTAGCCCAACATTTGGGGCGTGAAGTGGAAAAAAATCGCCTTGGTGTTGCGCGTTTAGATCCCCACCACGCGATTGCCAGGGGCTCGCAAGCGCGATTCAATGTGTGCACGCAGGGGGGCAAGGAGCAGGCAGCATTGCCGATTGCATGTTACTGAGAGACTTGGACTGATGTAGGGGAACCCCTGCAAAGTGCAAAGTTGCCACTTGATCTGTGCATCAGGTTCCAGCCAAAGAGTTCCCGCCTAACACTTTCAGCCACACTCTAGAGTCTTCGATTGCTTTCCATCGGGCGGGGCTGAATGCGCAGGTGGAGGGAAGGCGACGAGTCGATTGGAATCCCGAGATTTCAGCCTCCCACTGACCCATCCCCTACCTGGATTTTGTAAGCTTCCCAGTTACGTCGCCCACTCATTTTTGAGCCCTGGGTAGATAAATCTCTTGGGTTTCTCGTCAACAAGTACTTGAGCCACGAAATCTCGGAGCCCGCTTGTACATACTCTACCGGCAACTGGTTCACGATCTTCGGTTCTCGCTTCTCTGGTAAGTTTTTTGCCCGCAGTTGAGTTCTTCGCTCCCTGGCTCTCTCGGAAGCCTCTCGGCCTTTGCCTTTGTACGCAGCCTCGGAGCCTCAGCGCTTTCCCCAGCAGATACACCTTTACCTTTTCAATTCGCAATATTTCTTGAGCGCGCTTCTGCCTCTTGCCTCAAGTCGCTGTAGCTGACACAATATTTCACAGACCTACCGACGTCTTATCCCACCCCAGCACTTCCCCGCGATCCGCCCATCCGCCTCACCAAACCGATCACGGCCCTGACGTTCCACCCCGCTTGATACCCATCCCCGCAACATCGATCAGAGCGACACCATGGTCAAAGAGACTAAACTCTACGACGTCCTTGGGGTAAGGCCCCTCCATGCAACGGCTTCGCTGAATCATCTAACACGGCCGATAGCTTTCGCCCACTGCGACAGAGCAGGAGTTGAAGAAGGCGTACAAGCAGAATGCTCTCAAATACCACCCGGGTATGTTCTACACCCGCACTTACCTCCACGACCTCGTCTCTCTAACACATTCCCGCAGATAAGAACGCACACAACCCCGCTGCAGAAGACAAGTTCAAGGAGATCTCGCATGCCTATGAAATCTTGTCGGACGCGCAGAAGCGCCAAATCTACGATCAATATGGCGAAGCCGGTCTAGAGGGTGGTGCCGGTGGCGGCGGCGGTATGGCCGCAGAAGACCTGTTTGCCCAATTCTTCGGTGGCGGTAGCTTCGGAGGTGGCCTGGGCGGCATGTTTAGCGGCATGAACCATCAGCGCGGTCCCCAGAAGGCAAAGACGATCTTCCACACTCACAATGTGTCTCTCGAGGACATCTACCGGGGAAAGGTCTCGAAGCTCGCCCTTCAACGGTCCATTATCTGCCCCAAATGCGAGGGTCGCGGCGGCAAGGAGGGCTCTGTCCGAAGATGCACTGGCTGCGACGGCCACGGCATGAAGACAATGATGCGCCAGATGGGTCCCATGATCCAACGATTCCAGACTGTTTGCCCAGACTGCAATGGTGAGGGTGAGCTTTTCAAGGACAAGGACCGCTGCAAGGGGTGCATGGGCAAGAAGACAGTCGTCGACCGTAAGGTCCTTCATGTTCACGTTGACCGTGGAGTCAAAAGCGGTACCAAAGTCGAGTTCCGTGGCGAAGGCGACCAAGCTCCCGGTATTATCGCGGGTGACGTTGTCTTCCAGATTGAGCAGAAGCCACACACCCGGTTCACTCGCAAAGATGACGACCTCCTTTACCATGCCGAGATTGAGCTCGTCACGGCTCTCGCTGGCGGCACCATTTTTGTCGAGCATCTTGACGAGAGATGGCTAGCAGTGGAGATTCTCCCAGGAGAGGCAATTTCACACAGTAAGTGTCGCAGCGGCGACTGCAAACGCTATGTGTACGATGAACAATCACTAACCTTGGCAACCAGACACCGTCAAGATGATTCGGGGACAGGGCATGCCGTCCTATCGCCATCATGATTTTGGCAACCTGTACATCCAGTTCACCGTCAAGTTCCCGGAGAAGAACTGGACGCAGGATCTCAGCGCTTTTGACGCGCTCCGCAAAATTCTACCGGCACCGGCTGTGGTTAACGTCCCTCCCGCGGAGGCCATCACCGATCCTGCGGAGTTGGAGGATGTTGACGGCGATTCAAAGGGATTCGGAGGCGACGCTATGGATGAAGATGATGAGCCCCAAGGCGACCGTGTGCAGTGCGCGTCGCAGTAAAGCAGCCGTATTTCTTGCGGAGACATTCGACTCGTCAGCGGATGCGAACTTTTTAAGCGGCCGGAATTGACGGCTCAAAGCACACCTTCAGCCACAGCTGCGGCTAATTTGGCGGGCATGATCGACATCGTCGTGGCCGCAATTAATTGCCACCGATGTGGTGTTGCCGATGAGTAACGAGAGATGCACGAAGAGGGACTGACAGGGCGGGTGGGTGGTTACTACCCAGGGCAGGGCAAGTGGAAGTAGAGACACGTGCATGCATTTGATGGGTCCTTTGGGTCTTTGCTTTTTCAGGTTTGATGATGGCACATCGAGCTTCAGAGGGCGTTATAAGGATAGAGAGGCATCTGACATCTGGCTTTCCCGCGGATGGTAGAGGTTCACTGTATGCCCGAGTTTCTCTCTAGCGAATGATTACTAGCATTGGGGACTTTCTTAAATTGGTAGTCTAACCGATTCGTAACTGTGACGACATGTAGTCTACTTCTAGTTTACCCAACACACGGATCGCGGCGAGTTTTCTAACTATTGCTACGTTGGTCAATATACTCCTTGAAAACTATCGCTATTCGAAGTCAGAGGTCTTGCGCAAAGATTCCGTAGCGTACAGAATCTTGTGCAACTCCTCAAGTTTGATGTTTTCGTCCTCGATCACAAGTGCCCCTTTCTGAATGCCGCTTGGACGCCAGCTCGAAGCCGGCTCCCTTTCAAGAATAATTAAAGATGCGTTGCGTTCCCTGCCTGACGAGACCTGTGGATCGACTGCGAGGAGAAGTCGGTCGACAGCTGAACATCCGAGATCGATGGACGCAATGTCTAACGGATTACCGGCCGTGGAAATGGTGTCGCTGTGCCGAAGATAGTTATCTCCGAGTTCGTAGGAAAATACGGCGGGGACGCTTCACACTTGTCAGCTTTCGGCGCCCACGATTAGGTGATGAGCGAAGGAGTCACATACCGTTCGCATATGACAAAGATTAATGTCGATCCGTTTTCCGCGGAGGAAATGGCGAATAGCCGGCTGACCGCGACCTTGGTCGCATCTGGTGTCACCTTTTGCACCTGTTCGAGAACACTCGCTCGGGATAACAGCCGCCCCTCCGCCCAGTTCCACACAAATACGTCGTCGTCGCCACCACCAGAAATCAGGATCTCGGGGCGTGACGGCGGAATGCATAACCGACTAACAAAGTCCTCGTGGCCGAGACAGAAGGCGTCGATGATGTGAGCTTGGGCGGGCAGACCTCGCGATACGCGAATGTGCTCGTCGCGGTCGGCTGTAAGAATATAAGGGCGACCGGTGGTTGGGTGCACGCCAACCGCCACGGCTGTTAGCATGGAGACGTGGCCGAGCAGAAGTGTATGCTCGAAGGTGGGCTCGGCGGGCTTGTCGGCGGCCTTGATCTTTAGGCCGAGCTTCTGGTTTTCGAGGGCCTTGAGGTTGCGCTTGGTATGCACCGTAAACTCGTTGGCCTGCGGCTTAAAGGCCGGAGTAATGGGTGGGGTAGCACTCCGAGAATTGGGAGCAGGGGTAGCAGTGCTTGAGGCAGAGGGGATGAGAGGCACACTGTAAACATCGCCGAACTTGTCGGCAGAGAGAATTGTTTGGTTATCAACGGTGAGAGCAATGGAGCAAGGGCGCTTGGGCATCACCCTGTGGGTGGGAGTCAGTCTTTAACTTCTGAAAGAGATGGAAAGGGGGGAGAGCATACCTTTGACTGAGCTGCTCGAGATTGCCGGCCCCATCATGCTCGAAGACCCAGAGGGTTTTATCAGAACCTGTGATGGCCACAACATGATGGTTGTCGGCCGTCGCGGTCAGGGCATGGATGAACGGCCGCTCCTGGTGCGCTGTGTCCTGATTTCCATTCTTTTCCCTCCCCTGCTTCTTCACCCCAACCGTAGGGCTTTCAGTCTCAGCGACGTCCCCGCTTTCGTGGTCTTTCATATCATCGTCCTGGCCCGCCTCGAGTCTCCTCCGTTTCGAGGGTGGTCCTTCAGGGGCAGGAGATGGGCCACTTGGCCCGTTTTGAAGCTTTGTTGGATATCTCCATGTTGAGATATGCTCGAGATCTGAAGTGAAGGAGCAGATGTCGCTTCCCCTGGCAGCAAAAACAATGTTGCCACACACCGTTATGAGATGATATGGTACCACCATCTTGGATGTTTTCCTGTCCTGAATGGGCTTGACCCAAGGAGATCCTGGGAAATAAACTGATTCTCTGCGGCAGAACAAGTTTTGAGCAGAATGATGAGCTCGCGGTCTATTGAGTTGGAAAGATCCGTGGCAGTGCAGTCAACTGTGGCTACAATTAGTTAAAAACGCTGCCGAGTAAAGCTTTATTTTTCGCCCTCAAGACAGGCTGAGATGCGTGGGGAACTGATGACCAGGGATAGCGGATACAGGTATATCGCGAGGCTCAAAATGCCCTGGGTTGGTATTTTCAGGGAAACTTACTAAAGTCAAAATCTACTGGGATATGCGTCCAATGAACGCACGGGTAGTTTGTCTGCCGCTCAAGATGCTGGTTGTTGGCACTCACACCCATCTCATCTCACAAGTCTTGCACCCCGCTGATGAGCCTGCTGAGCTTGTCGTCAGTAAAACGTAGAGTGGGGCACTAACGGCTTATCGGGCGACCTGATTGGCCAGCCCCACCAAGCCCTAGATCACAACCTCCCCCACACAGCTGCAGTCAATTGTCCCGAAATTTCGACGACTTGGGAAAGCTGGGATTTTCTGCCAACCCAATCTTGCTCTCTACATCAAACAACAATACCCGCCCTTAAACATCCTGCCTTCGGAAAATAAGAAGATATGGGGGGCAAATCAGCAAACAAGGCCGGCTACTTCGATAAGCTGAAGGGCTTGTTGGAGGACTACAAGTCCATCTTCATCGTCACCGTCGACAATGTCTCGTCCCAGCAGATGCACGAGATCAGACAGTCCCTCCGTGGGGATGGTGTCGTTCTGATGGGCAAGAACACCATGGTGAGTTTTCCGCTTGGTATTTGCTCGCGGGAATACAGCTGACAGTTCAATTTTCGATTGCAGGTTCGTCGCGCTCTCAAGACCTTCATCACCGATGTTCCCGAGTACGAGCGTCTCCTGCCCTTCGTTCGCGGCAATGTCGGCTTCGTCTTCACCAACAGCGAGCTTAAGGACATCCGTGACAAGATCATGGCCAACAAGGTTGCGGCCCCCGCCCGTGCTGGTGCCGTCGCCCCCCAGGACGTCTGGATCCCTGCCGGCAACACTGGCATGGAGCCTGGCAAGACCTCGTTCTTCCAGGCCCTCGGTGTCCCCACCAAGATTGCTCGTGGTACCATTGAAATCACGGCCGATCTCAGACTCGTCGAGGCCAACGCCAAGGTCGGTGCCTCCGAGGCTACCCTTCTCAACATGCTGAGCATCTCTCCCTTCACCTACGGTATGGGAATTGCGCAGGTGTATGACCAGGGCAACACTTTCCCCCCGGAGGTTCTCGACATCGAGGAGGAGCAGCTCCTGAAGGCTTTCTCGCAGGCGATTACTACCATCGCCTGCCTGTCCCTGGCCATCAACTTCCCCACTCTCCCCTCCGTCATCCACTCTCTCGTCAACTCCTACAAGAAGGTCCTGGCTATTGCCATTGAGACCGACTTCAGCTGGCCCGAGATTGATGAGCTCAAGGACCGCATTGCCAACCCCGATGCCTACGCTTCGGCTGCGCCTGCTGCCACTGAGGCCGCTGGCCCGACTGAGACCAAGAAGGCTGAGGAGAAGGAGGAGTCTGAGAAGGAGGACTCCGATGATGAGGGATTCGGTGGACTCTTGTTAGTATCCCCAAATATCCTACGCGAGTATGTGCGACTAACACGATTCACAGCGACTAAATTTAACGACATGATGGGGTGTGTCTGGGTTGGCAATCTGGGGTTGGGTTTGGCAAAGGCTCACTGGATCTTTACCTCCTACATAGACCATTTGCTGCTCAACCAAGCATGCTGCAATCGATGGAGAAGAATGTTCTCAACGTGGAAATGTGCTGGTCTTTATTTGATGCAGCGAACAGGCTTTCTCCAACGAATGGTTAGTACCCTTTTTCCATCTCGTAATCGCAATACCCTGGGACCATGTCAATGATTAAAAAAACTCAAAGAGCTTTTTAACCCTGATTATCATTGAGGAAAACCCATCACAACTACTTTATGAGACTCTTCCCGATTCACAGTCCTGATTCTACCACTAGAAATACATGGGTATCGAGGCTGACTAAACTACAGATACAAATTTTTACACTCTCCCACTTGATTGTCGTACACTCTCAGCCTTCCTGTAACTCCCCGGGGGCCTGCTCCTCCCCATGCTCCTCTTCTTTTGATGTCTCAGACCCTGAACTCTCCAGGACTTGACGGGCAATACGGATAGCCTGCTCCGGCAGCCCCGCTAGACGAGCAACCTTCAGCGCATGACTTCGCCGATTGATGCCCCTGCGCAGCTTGTGAACGTAGACAAACCCTCCTTGGCCGTCCTCATCCACGTCCGTGCAGTACATCTCCACCGCGCCTTCGGGCCCGCCATCCTCTACCCGCATATGCGTCTTCTCGACCAGGTCCGCGATGCCGTGGAAGTGCGTCGCAAATAACACGCGGCATTTGTTGACATGGACCAGGTGGTGTAGACTTGCAAACGCCACCGCCGTACCGTCCTCGGGCGTCGTGCCGCGGCCGACCTCGTCCATAATGACGAACGACCGGGGCGTCGCCTGCCGCAGGATGGCCGCTGTCTCGAGCATCTCGACCATGAAGGTGCTCTGGTTGTTGTAGAGGTTGTCGGCCGACCCGACCCGGCTGAAGATGGCGTCCACGATGGACAACTCGGCGTGGTCGGCTGGCACGTAGCACCCGACCTGGGCGAGGATCGTGATGAGTGCGTTTTGGCGCAGGAAGGTCGACTTGCCAGCCATGTTGGGCCCCGTGACGAGCCAGACGCGCCCGTGGCCGGGGGAGCCCACCAGGCAGTCGTTGCGTTGGAATGTGCGGCCCTGTGCGGCGAGTCCGCCCTCTACGGTGGGATGGCGCCCGCCGATGATGATGGTGGATGCTTGCTGCTGCTGCTGCTGCTGGGAGGACGTGGGCTGAGCAGCGGTGTCGCGGAGTATGGGACGAATGAGCCCCTGCTCGGCGGCTAGCCGGGCGAACGAGGTGGTGATGTCAAGCTTGTCGAGGACCGAGGCATTGCGCCGTAGCTTGACGAGGCAGTGGATCACACGCTCGCGGAGGGAGACGAAGACGTGCTGCTCCTCGGCGCGGATGCGGAAGCGAGCCTTGTCGAGGCGCTCTCCTAGTGCGGACCACTCTGGCTGGTGGAACGAGCGCGTTGTCCGGCTGGAGGAGAGTGTGCGTATGGGGGCGGTCTCGGCATCGCCTTGGGCGTCGGTCGGAGGCGGCTTGGCTCGCGCGTCTTTGCCCTTGACATGGCAGATATGGCCGAGGCCGGGTGTCCAGCGGAGGGTGAGAGTGGTGGCGTTAAGGCGTGCACGAAGCGTCTCGGTAAGCTCGATCTTGTCCTGGAGGAGGGACGAGAGCTCTCCGTGGAGCTGGGAGAGAGCCGTGGAGGCACTGGGCTTCATGATCCAGACTTCGTTGTCTTCGCCGTAATGATCTCGGATGGATGGTGGCTTTGCTTTCCGCTTGTCGCTCTTTGCCACGGCGCCCTTTGGCAGTATGGCGATATCCTCGCCACTGGCCTGGGTTTTGACGATCTCTTGGGCGAGGGCCATCACTTCACCGGCCTCGCTATCTTCCATCTCGTGCTTCTGCACGAGGCCTTCTTCGTCGATGGCATCCTTGATGAGACGGGCAAGCTGGAGAGGCTCCTCGAGGTCGATGCGCTTCACCATGGTGGAAAGACAGGCATGATCTCGTTGATTCGGGTCGGCAAGGAGGCTAACGATGGCCTCGGTCGCCTGGATCGTGCTCGCCAACGCAAGGAGGTCGTCTGGGTCGCCGCGGTTGAGGGCGAACTTTTGCACTAGACGGTGGGAATCGTGGCTCCGGCGGAGGAGGATCGTGATGGCGTCGCGAAGGTCCTGGTCGACCAGAAAGCGGGAGACGAGCTCCTGTCTGAAGTCGATGACCTCTAGGGATGTCGATGGAGCGCTGAGCCATTCGCTGAGCAGCCTTGCACCGCTCTTTGTGACCGTTCGTCGGATCGCATGCAGTAGACTCCCTCTGAACACGCTGTCCCTCATCGTTTGCTTGATCTCGAGAGACCGCATGCTATTCTTGTCAATGTTCATAATCTGCAGGCTCTCCTGTCGTTGCGGAGGCTGCAGCTTCATGCTCAAGCCCTGTAGCCGCTCCTTGACATAGTGCAACAGGAGGCTGCCGGCCTGCACTTCGTCTTCTGTGAACAGTGGTTTGGTTTCGTCTGGTATTTCTGACTCCAACATCGGCCCCCAGCTGGAAAGCCCCTGTGCTTCCCCCTGAGGCGAATAGGTGACAAGAAACCTTTCCTCCTCCAAGACGGACATGACGGGGTGGTCTTTCTGGAGCTCCAGCTCCTGATTAAGGACTATTTCCCGCGGAGACACCCTCGAGAGGGCAGAGCCCAGTGAGGACATCGTGGTAGACTGCGTGAAGAAGCAGCCGGTTGACAGATCGAGCCAGGCGAGGCCTATCTTGGTGCCAAGCAGTCCATGGCCGACAACTTCGGCTGCAGGCCGTCCGGGGTGTGCATCAGAGGGCAGGTGGACGGCCATAACATAGTTGTTTTCATAAGGATCCATGAAATTCTCGTCAATGAGCGTCCCAGGGGTAACAATACGGGCCACGCGTCGATTGTGCAGCAAGCCGCCAGACTTGATCTTTTCGGACGCATCATTGGGAAACTCTTCAGCAATCGCTACATGACGATTGAGATCCTGAACCAGAATCTTGAGGAAGCGATCTAACTGGAAGAAGGGAAACCCAGACTGACCGAGGTCGAAGAATCAGATATCGAGGATTTACAACACCCACAACGGGCACATGGACGGGGTGCAATTTACCATGGGCACAGGGCCGGCCGCCGTCTTCTTCTGCGCTACCTTGAGGTTGAGCAGCGGACCATACTCCTCGGCGTGCTCAAAGTACAGCTCGTAAAAGCCGCCAACACGGGTGAGCAGAACGCAGCCGTCGAACGTCTGCATGTTGCGGCGCGCCTGCAGCACCACGGTGGGATAGGCGGGCCCATCTTCCTCCAGGGGCAGCGGCTCTGCGAGGATAACGCCTTGCGGCAGTTCGTCCAATTTCGCCGCAGTCTTGGTCTTCTTGCCGCGGGTTTGGACTTGGGCCTGGGCTTGCATGCAGATCCGGATCTGGGGCTGGGGCCGGCGCGAAAACTGGCAGGAGCGGTGGTGGTGGTGGTCCCGGCAGAATCTAGACCAAGCCGAAGTCGTTACATGATGGACAGCAAACCTGGCGACGGTGGCGGCATTCGCTGCTGAAGTTGGCCGATGGCGAGTAGCGCCGAAGCACCCTATCCGGCGGATGCCCCGAGCTGACGGCGAGCGGGAGAGCATCAGGAATGGCCTCACACGTCCCTGCGGATCCGTGGGGTGTTACTGACACAACCAGCCACAGAGAAGAGATTTCTAGGGTTGATCCTAACGTGATCACGAGAAGTTTGAGGAACTGACATCGCCAGGTGCGCACCACCTGGCGACGCGATGGGGTCAAACGTTTTTCCCTGCAAAGTCACGACAGGGGTGGCCTCATACGAGGACTTCATGGATCGAGCAATCCTTTCCCGCACCAGACCACGAGTCGCTTGGCGTGACTGTTACACCACTGGATTGTTTCCTTCCAGAACATGTAATCAAGCTTGGGCAATCGGCCTTATGGAGAACAAAGCCACTGCAGCATATGAGTACAAATCCACCAAAATGCCGATTTCAAACCCGCCCTGTGCGCTTCGCACCGAACAATATGCCTAACAAGCTATTTATTGCCTGCCAGAACGAAATATACTGGAGCCCATAGGGTCACTCATCCGCCCCCCCCCACCCCCCCCACAGCCCCCACACCTC